>APMI01000266.1_pt1 | contig 273830 bp, 232 predicted proteins | sample 667938 | NCBI WGS metagenome assembly APMI01 (sample SAMN01084076, study PRJNA167559) | wastewater metagenome | biome: Wastewater | place: Denmark: Ejby Moelle, Odense | collected 2011-11-28
GTTTCAATCCGCACCCGCCAATTACGGCGGGTGAATTTCAATGGGCGGCGCAGCCGGCACAAGGAGCGAGGTGTTTCAATCCGCACCCGCCAATTACGGCGGGTGAATTTCAATGGGCGGCGCAGCCGGCACAAGGAGCGAGGTGTTTCAATCCGCACCCGCCAATTACGGCGGGTGAATTTCCCCTTTGGTTCCCTGTGCAGGTCTGATCGCCACATGTTTCAATCCGCACCCGCCAATTACGGCGGGTGAATTTCTTCCGGCTGCACTGGAATAGCCAGCGTCGCGAACTAGTTTCAATCCGCACCCGCCAATTACGGCGGGTGAATTTCTGGATGAGATTAAGCAAGACATCAGCGCCGTCTCTGTTTCAATCCGCACCCGCCAATTACGGCGGGTGAATTTGATCCTCTTCAAGACGGAATCGCTGGACAACTTTGTTTCAATCCGCACCCGCCAATTACGGCGGGTGAATTCATACAGCAAAACCCGGCCAACGGTATAGTAATGACGGTTTCAATCCGCACCCGCCAATTACGGCGGGTGAATTCTCTGGCGCTTCGATGATTCGTTCAGGGTCACGTTTGTTTCAATCCGCACCCGCCAATTACGGCGGGTGAATTCTCTAGCGCGTTTGCTCTTCACAGAAGGCGAACCTGTTTCAATCCGCACCCGCCAATTACGGCGGGTGAATTTTGATCGCGGATCGTGCCTAATCCTTTCCAAACAAATTACGGCGGGTGAATTTAGCCAATCCCCGCGAAGTAGCGATAGAACAGATCGTTTCAATCCGCACCCGCCAATTACGGCGGGTGAATTTTGGGTGAGCCTGTGCAATCAGACACAGAAAACCAAGTTTCAATCCGCACCCGCCAATTACGGCGGGTGAATTGTAAGGAGCGACGAACGACTGACGACGCTCGAAGCGTTTCAATCCGCACCCGCCAATTACGGCGGGTGAATTGGGTGACACTCGCCGGTCATGGTGTAGCCGATCCCCACGTTTCAATCCGCACCCGCCAATTACGGCGGGTGAATTTAAAGTTTTCCGCCTGCCCAGCGACTTTCCAAATGTTTCAATCCGCACCCGCCAATTACGGCGGGTGAATTACGCCCTGCTGAGAAACCGGCTTAGACTCTGGAGTTTCAATCCGCACCCGCCAATTACGGCGGGTGAATTGCTTATCTTTTATGCTGTCGGAGCGAAAAGCTAGGTTTCAATCCGCACCCGCCAATTACGGCGGGTGAATTATGTTTAGAGGTTAATCGTGTCCCTGTGAGTCTTGGTGTTTCAATCCGCACCCGCCAATTACGGCGGGTGAATTACTTACTTCGTTAACGAAGTCAATATTAAATATTGTTTCAATCCGCACCCGCCAATTACGGCGGGTGAATTCCACCAAGCGGGATTGAAAAAGACTGGGCAATAGGTTTCAATCCGCACCCGCCAATTACGGCGGGTGAATTCAATGCAGTTCAATCGGAAAACGGGGAAGGGGAGGGTTTCAATCCGCACCCGCCAATTACGGCGGGTGAATTGTAGCTAACCGACAAACCGGAAGCCAACTAAGCGTTTCAATCCGCACCCGCCAATTACGGCGGGTGAATTTTGATTTCCCACAGGGATCAATTTTAGTTATTGATGTTTCAATCCGCACCCGCCAATTACGGCGGGTGAATTGGAAACGTTCCAAAAAGATCCTTATAAGCAGCAAGTTTCAATCCGCACCCGCCAATTACGGCGGGTGAATTCCGCCTTGTGCAAACCGGCTAAAGATTTTTGTGAAGTTTCAATCCGCACCCGCCAATTACGGCGGGTGAATTCAAAAGAGCCAACCGCCGATCAATATGCTTTGCTTGTTTCAATCCGCACCCGCCAATTACGGCGGGTGAATTAAATCCTTCGGGGGCTTGAGGTGAATCAAATGTTGTTTCAATCCGCACCCGCCAATTACGGCGGGTGAATTCCGCCTTGTGCAAACCGGCTAAAGATTTTTGCGAAGTTTCAATCCGCACCCGCCAATTACGGCGGGTGAATTCCTATCTTTACAACTTATTGATTAAAATAAAATTTTTTGAGTATTTTTCGGAACCTCCTCACTTTGTTAAGTTTCATCTGCAAGTTAGCTGCGTCAATACATAAAATTTTAATTATTTCAATTAATTGAGTCATGCACGAAACCCCCCTGTTTCAGGACCTTGCTTGGGGTTCGCGCAAGCAAATTTTTTAGATAACCAAAGAGTCATTTTCAAAATCGATGGCTCGAAATACACCATATTCTTTAACATGCTGTGCCAAAGGTTCAGTGAGTCGATAAAATCTTAAATTGTCTTCATTTAAATCTATCTCCTCTAACAATCTTCGTTCCAGTGCTTCGTACTGAGCTTGGTTGACACGGCACTCAAATACCGATTTCTGTACACGTTGTCCGTAATTAAGGCAGACTTTCGCTACACGCCGTAATCGCCTCCGACCGGCCGGTGTTTCAGTTCGAACATCGTAGCTAACCAAAATCATCATATGGGTGGCCTTTCACCACTATCGAATTAAAAACGGCAAATAACTTTCCATATCCCCTCGCAATACCCTTGCTAACAAGCGTGCCTGTATATGCGGTAATAAGCCAAAAGGGGTCGGTTGTTGCAGCAATGCATGACTCACTTCTTCCTGTTTGCGCTGCTGATAAGCTGACAATACCGTTTTTCGGCCATTTTCTGCTAAATACACCGCACCACCCGGTCGTAACTCGAAATCTTTCTCGGTCAATTGGCCACGGTTAATCAGAGTCAAGGCTAACCGATCCGCCAACGGTCGAAATTCCTCCATTAAATCCAATGCCAAGGCGGGCCTTCCGGGGCGTACTGCATGGAGAAAGCCTAGTTGTGCGTCTAGTCCGACGCTCTCTACCGCAGACCGGCAGTCATGAACCAAGAGGGTATAAAGGAAAGAAATCAGGGCATTGAAACGATCCAAGGGTGGACGACGGCTCCGCCGTTCAAATGAAAAAACTGCGCGGGCATCAGGACGAATTAAATGGCGAATCGCGGCGAAGTAAACACGAGCGCCGTCGCCTTCCACGCCACGCACTCCGTTTAGGGTTTCTTCGTTGGGCAAGCGCCGAATATGACCGGCCAACAATCGGCCACTGTGTCGCAATGCCTCTTGATCGGCGTCGTTGCCGCTATCGCGCGCACCACGTAAAACGATTTGTCGGGCGTTACGGAGTTTGCCCGCGACGACCCCCCGCGCCAATTCCAACGCTTGAGCGGCGGCGGCGCGATGTTGCGCTTGCCGCAACAGGATGTTTCCGCTCAATGGCCCCTCCAATCGCGCCTTGAATTGACCCCGCCGATCCAGCAACACGACGCCCCGCCCATCGTCGGCGCAACGATGCAATGCCGCCGGGCTGACCATAATGTCGCCAAAGATTACTACCCCTCCCAGGTGATGCAGTGGCACCTGTAATCGTTTTTGCCGCTCGATTTCTACCACCAGCGTTTCACCTTCTATATGGAGATAAGCGCCTTGCGTCATCACGTAGAGTGTGTTCAAGAGGTGGCGCATGGTTCTCCCTCCTCCTCATCCGGTTCATAAAGCGTTTTCCGTAATGCGCGCAAGCGAGCGGTTCCGACAATCATCGACGGTTGGCAGAGATCAAACAGCGAGCAGTCCTTGCAACGGGAATCGGTGACCGGTGGCGGGAGGTGTTCGCCGGCGAGCATGGCCCGAATTTTCGGTACGAGTGTTTCCACTTCAGCACGTAAAGCAGCCGTGATCACCACCTCACGGCGGCGGCGGGAACTGTGATGAAAAATTGCCCCACGCGGGACGGAGCGGCCCAGCATTTCTTCCAAACACAGCGCCTGCGCCGCCAGTTGCAGATCATCGTGCGGGCGAGCGCGGCGCGGGCCATGCTTGTATTCGACCGGGAAGGGCGTGCCATCCGGCAGAAACTCCACCACATCCGCCCGCCCGACCAACCCTAACCGTCGGGAGTAGAACGGTAAGGCACGCTCGACCCGCACCGTACCTTCAAAGCGGCTTTCCGGCGTATCCACTTGCTCATGCACAGCCCGCCCGCGCAAGGTGTAGAGGTTTTCATCCCACACCTGCTCGGCGTGGATCAATGCACACTGACGCGGACAGTAGCTGTAATGCTGGAGCGCCGAAATCATGATCGCATCCTCTAATTCATCGTCCGGCGCGATCATGGCGCTTACCCAGCCAAACGCAGCAAGCGAACGCCCTCCGGCAAGCTCGCTTCGTCCACGGTGATGGTGTAGTCCCCAAAGCTGCGTGGGGTGTCGATGGAAGCATTCAAAGCCACTGAAACTCGCTCGAACAGACGATGCGAGGGTGCGTTACCCAACGCCGAATCGTGCTGGAAGACGTACAAGCCTCGTGTGGTCATCTGGCCGCGTGCGGCGGAATGGTCGTGCTCGAACATGTTGGCCAGGGCTTGCCACAGCAAGGCCAGATCAGCCTCGGAAAAGCCGGTTTGTGCGGCGAGGTGAGCGGAGATAAAGCCATGCGCCCGATAAAGGCCATAAGGAACGGTGAATTTACGGCCCATCGTGCGGTTATCGCCGCTTTGCTTTTCGGCTTCGGCCTCGGTGGCCACCGCCATGCGGGTAATGGAATGTTCGGCGGGCGTGATGGGGTTCATACTGCGGGCGAAAGTCATTTGCACCGGGCCACGCACTTGGCCACAGTTGGCTTCTTTCAAGCTCATGACCGCCCCAAAGGTTCGGATATCGTAGAAGTTCTTGCACATCCACTGCCGCGCTTGACCGACATCATCACCGCCCTTGCGTTTGCCTTCCGCGCCTTTCGGGTCCAGCTTGAGCGCCGAATAGGCTTTTTCCTGTTGCTTGGTCAAGATCGCCTTTTCTTTGACATAAATTTCGTAATCCGCCTGGTTCGCTTTGGCGATCTCCACGTAGTTGCGTACCTTGCGTTTCAGGCAGACATCGGTCACTAGCCCGTGGCCGGTTTGCGGGTCCATGCGCGGTAAATTACCGGCGTCGGGATCGCCATTGGGATTGCCGTCCGTCACGTCAAACAACAAGGCAAAGTCGTAACGGTTGTTGATGGCCTCAGTCATGAGTTGGGTGCTCCTTGGTCGTCAGATGCGTTATCCGAAACTTTTTTGGTAAAGAAATCCTGGCGCTGGTGGTAGTAGCCGATGGCGAATCGCCCCTGATCGTCGAGGCTGAGCGTGGGCGGAAAGTGAGTGGCGGCTTCCAAAATCTGAGCAATTAAGTTTTCTAGCCAGATCACCTGCCCAGTGGCCAATTTGTTCAGATGATGGTTTTTCAGCTTCAGCAGATACGGAAACGCGGTAACCGGTGTGGCCGAAGCTGAACCGTAGAATTTGTCGCGGATGGTGGCGTTAAGGCCGGGGCTGGCTAATTCCTGAGCGCGTTCCAGCACGGCGAACAGCCGACCTAAACGGTAGCCGATATTGGGGTTTCGCAGATCAAGCGACACAGCAACCTCCAGTTTGTCGGGATAGTAAAAACGAGTATTGCGAACCAGAATGGCCTTGATTAAGGCGGCGCGAACGTAATTGACTGCGCCTTGTTCGGCACGGATGCGCTGCAAGGCGGCGATCAGTAGGCTTTGCGGATAGGGCGTTCCGGCCAGAATCGCTCGCAGGGTTTCGCCAGCCAGCGGCGGCGGGATGTTCTCGCTTTTGCCCTGAGCGGCAGTGGCGACTAATAAGCGCCACACCGGCAGAAACTCAGGATCGCGCGGTGAGCGCACAATGCTGAGATCATCGAAGTGTTGGCGAATGCTCACCGCCAGTTCCCGTACCGTGCTGACATTCCAAAGTCGTATGGAAAGTCGGGCAACATTCGGTGCTAGGCCCAGTACGAAAAAGCGAGTTTCGTCCTGATCAAGCGGCCGTATCCCTGATTTGGTTGGTGCTCTATACAGGACTCTGATGGCTTCCACCCCGCGCGCCGGATCATCGGGATCAGGTTGTAGCCAGTCGGCAAATAATTCTTCAGCGGGATCAGGTTTTTCAGACCAGAAAACAAAAATATCTTCGCCGATTAGCAATTTCTGGCGGGAGCCAGCACGCAGCAAGTTATTCAATGCAGTGGAATAGGCGAAGGCAGCATATTGGCTGATAGGCGCATTTTGATTTTGCTTTTTTCCATAGGAGCACGCAGCATCAAAGTTAAAAGAAATTAACTTGCCACCATTTTTTTTGGCATTACCACCATAAACACCTTTAATAAAATCATGAAATTCTGCAATAGCATCATGTTTGCCGGTGACTAAACAACGTCCTTGGGAAATACCACTCATATTTTTTGATGCAATAATTTTTTGCACTGATTCGCGTTGACATACTAATGCTTCCAGGTCACTATACAGACGGAAACTCAATGGTTCCACGCTATTTGTCAAATCTGACCAAGTTGGGTGAGCACGTAGAGCTTTAAAATCAGCACGATCTAGAAAAGCGAGTACTGCTTTTACTCCTTCATCAATAATTGGATCAGGAAAGGTATTTCTAATACGCTGAATAAATGCTTGGTGCCGACGCGGTATTTGATCTTCTTCTTTTTTCTTTTTTGCACCCTGTAATTTAGAAATTCGAGATTCAGTCACTATACCAAGCGCATAGTCTGCCCTATCCCATAAGAGGTTCGGTTCAATACCTGCAGTGCGGTTTACTGCTCCCTGTGGTACCTTAAATAATCGCCCTTTATCCCATTTGTTATTACCATTACGTGTATCCTCTATACCCAAAAATTTACCATCTTGATCTAGAATGATGATGAAAGGAATGGCCTTGCGCTCGAAGCCGGGCGGCGGTAACTGTTCCTGTTGCCGTTGGTAATAATCGCAAAGGGCTTGCAAAATCATCGGGCGATCTCCTCGCTGTCCCAAGCCGGTATCCGCAGAGTGCCGTTATCCAATTGAGCGCGGAAAAAGCAGGGGGTGGGTTCAGTGCCGCCATACTCCAAGTCGTATAGCATCCAACCCAGATCGCGGGTTTCAGGAATGGGTACTGGTTCCGGTTCTGCGGTATCCGCCCAGGCAAACGCCGCCGAAAACTCTCGGCAACCGAGATAGGGTTGGTTGAAGCATTGGCCTTTTTCGGCGCGGCGGCGGAAGATGGCCGCGTATTTGGCGGGGGTATCGTCAGGGCCAGCGTGGGCGGTCAACTCAAATCGGGCATGAATCCGATACGCCACCTCACGTAACAACAGGGCGGCGCGTTGCTGCCGGTCTTCTTCCACATACAAACCGAGCGTCCCTTGGCCGCGCTTCATAGCGGTTTTTACGTTGTCGGCCGAGATCACATTAGCAACCTCGTTACGTCGCACCGAGGCCCAGCGAATCGGCTTGAGGACATCAATTTGCGTGATGCGCCAGAGGATTTGCGGCTTCCAGAAAATCGCCTCCAGCACGCCACGGGCGGCGGAGGGCGTCATCACATCGTAGGAAACCCGCTCGACCTTCATTTCCGGGCGGGTAAAACAGGCGTAATCGCCCCACACCTGCAAGCAAACCGAGTTAGCCGACATCCTTCCATCCCCCTGTTAAGTAATCAGATCGTCCGGCGCGTAATGGGCTATTGGTGTGTTATCGACCCGTAAACCGAGCACCGAATCGTAAAGCGGCGCAACCTGGACATACACGCCGGGCTGTCGTTCGGCAATGGCGCCTTCGGCCAGTAGCCGCTGATGAACCCGACGCGGGATATTCACCACATATCGTTGCAGTTGACGCAGCAGCTTTCGTTCCAAGCCATCGCCGGAGCGGGCCAGTTGGGCCAGCAGTCGCTCGTTATCGCCATACTGGACGATGATCGGCGCTTGAATTTCTGGGATGAGTTGAAAGCGTTCGGCGGCGGTGCGAAAGCTGAATTCAAAGCGCTGGTTGTTCTTCAGGAGCGGCTGTATTCCTTTGCTATCAAGTTGTTCTACTCCTTTTTGCCAATACAGGCTTTGGAAATACTCGGTGAACAGCGCGGGGTCTAACGGGTCCGGCGGACGCCGCTGCAATATCTGCCGCCCTGCTTGGCAAGCTTGGCGCAAATGGCCCTTGGGCGGCTCGGTTGGCGGCACAAACACCACCACTTGTCCCAAATTGAAACAACGCCCTTCACGATTGCAACGTCCTGCCGCTTGGGCGATGGAATCCAAGCCTGCCAGCGCCCGGTAAACGACGGGGAAATCCAAATCGACACCGGCTTCCACCAATTGGGTGCTGATCACTCGCAGTGGCGCATTGGGATTTCTCAACCGCTGTTTGATCTCGGCAATCACATCGGAGCGGTGTTGGCCGCACATCAGGCCAGAGAGATGCACGGTATCGGGTGGCAATAAGCCATGCAGAACGCGCGCGTCGTCGCGTCGATCCACGATGCACAGCACGCGATAATGCGTTTGCAATTCGGCGGCGAGCGTTTCCCAGGTGATCGGCGTTTGGAAATCAGCCGGTAGGGTCAATTCCACCCGGCGCAAGCTGTCATGCAGTTCATGTACTGCCGCTGCATCACCGACGATCTCACGCACGTCATCCAGCCCTTTCAGAGAAAAATCAAAGCCATGCCGTGAGGAAAGGTCTGGCTGCGTAGCAGTGCAAAGCACGAAACTGACGCCGTAATAGCGGCTCAATTCGCGGATTGTTCGGAGAATGGGCGTCAAAAAATCCGGCGGTAGCAATTGCGCTTCGTCCAGAATCACCACGCTGTCGAGGATGTTATGCAATTTGCGGGTTCGGCTGGGACGGTTGGCGAAAAGCGACTCGAAAAATTGCACGCTCGTGGTCACGATCAACGGCGCATCCCAGTTCTCACAGGCCAGCCGACTACGCGGCGTTTCATGCTCGGTTTCGAAATTGCTGTGGTGTTCGAGCACGGCGTCAGCGTCAAACGCGGTGCGAAACACATCCGCCGTCTGCTCGATGATGCTGGTGTAGGGGATGACGTAGAGAATCCGGCGCTTGCCGTGCTGGCGGGCGTGACGCAGGGCGAAAGCCAGCGACGCCAATGTCTTGCCGCCGCCGGTGGGAACCGTCAGCGAAAACAACCCCGGCGACTGTTCGGCGGCATTGCGGCAGCGTTCCAGCACCAGCGCCCGCATCCGGTTGACGGCGGTGGCGTCCGTTTTGGCGGTCAACCCCGTCATGTATGCTGCAAAGCGCGGCTCCAATTCCGCGAGCGTGGGATAGCGACCCCGCTGCGCGGTTTTGTCGGGCGTCATGAACTGTTCGGTGTCGAGAAAATCGGCATCCACCAAGCAGGAAAACAGCAACCTGATCCACAGGGCATGATCGCGTTCGCCACCGGGATTGGAGGTTGGTAAGGGCGCGTTGAGAATGTCGGTGGGCGGCGCGGCAGCTAGCGCATCGGCCAGCAAATCGGCTTGGTTCAAGCGATTGGCCAGACTGGAGGCCGGGGCTTCGGCGCTTTGCCAATCCGGTAATCCGGCATGATGTCCGGCAATCAGGTAGGCCAGAATCCGGCCCAAGCCTTTCATTCGCTGCATGGCGTACAGCGCGCCCGCCGTGGAATGATCGACCTTACCGAGTGCGGTTTCGATATGCGCGTCGTAGCCGGACGCACCGCGAATATAGCGCTGGAACGTCGTGCGATATTTACCGAGGTCGTGCCACAAGCCCGCCAGCCTGGCCCAATCACCGGCTTTGAAAGTGACGGCGAACGATTCGGCCAGCGCCGCAACGCCGTGTAGATGCTCGTCCAGAAGATGCTCTACCCATTGCCCATTGCTGTCTTGTCGGACGTGAGCGAGAAAAACGGAAGATTTTTCTGACATGGATAATTTCCTGATTGCTAACGAAATGTGGAACTGCGATCATTGGATGAATAATTGATTTTCTGAATGAAAAGAGCCGGTTATTTAATCTCACCACGACGGTAACCCAACGCAATGGCTAGTCCGCTCCATCTGCTCGTCATCGATCTTGAAACACGTCCTGATGCAATCATCTTGCCCGCAGATCGGGACCCGGCCGCCTTTCCGAAGCCGATCCAGCACGAAATCATCACGCTCGGCTTTCTATTGGCGCGCATCGACCGCGACGGTCAAAGCGAGCGTTACAGCATCCGTAAAGTGGGATCAGCCAGCATCGCCGACCGGGGAGAGCGGGAGATTCTGGCGGGCTTCTGGCAGATGGTGGATCGCAACCGGCCCCGCGTGGTGACGTGGAACGGGCGGGGTTTCGATGCGGCTGTCCTCAAGCAACGCTCGCTGATTCACGGCCTGACCGCGTACAACTGGCATCGCACCGATCCGCGCTTTGGCTATGACTACCGCTTTCAAACCGAGTGGCATTGCGATTTGATGGATGTGCTCTGCGATTACGGCGCGTCACCGCGTTTGGGCTTGGATGAGGCCGCGCAAGCTTTGGGGCTGCCGGGAAAATGGAATGGCCACGGTGCGGAAGTAATGGATTTAGTGGCCGCTGGCGATTATCCCGCCATCAATCGTTATTGCGAAGGCGACGTACTGAATACCTACGTTCTGTATCTGCGCTGGGCGCATTTAAGTACCCGCCTGAGCGCGCGGGGCCACAATGCCAGCGTGCAGAATTTACTGAATTATCTGGAAGCGGGTCAGGAAAAAAACCCGCATTGGAAGGAATTCACCGACCTTTGGCAGTCCAGCGAACGGCCCTGTCCGCTGTTCGTCAACGAACCGCTGGGCGAACCGGGGCCGCAATCGTTAGAGTCCCATCTGCGAAGCGAGGATGTGATGCCGTAAACGTGATTCTCGCAGAGGGTAGTTCTCGCTCCCGTTTCTTACCATAGGGGTTTGCCGCGCCTGACCCTGATCGACTAAACTAAACTGGTTTAGTCTATCGGAGTTTTTCATGCGGACGATCAACATTCACGAAGCAAAAACCCAACTTTCCCGACTTGTAGAGCAGGCGGCCAAAGGTGAACCCTTTGTCATCGCCAAGGCGGGCAAGCCGTTGGTCAAGGTCATGGCGTTGGACGCACCGGAAAGCGGGCAGCGGCAACGGCTGGGTTTCATGGCGGGTCAGATTGACGCGCCAGAGGATTTCGACCAAATGGGTCGTTCCGAAATCGAGCGGCTTTTCGGCGGCGAGGCGTGAAACTGTTGCTGGACACGCACCTGCTGCTGTGGGCGGCGGGCGATCCCAACCGTTTGTCGGTGAAGGCGCGGGCCTTGATCGGCGCGGCCGAGAACACGGTGTTTTTCAGCGCGGCCAGCGTATGGGAAATCGCCATCAAACACGGTCTTGGACGTGACGATTTTCGAGTCGACGCGCGATTGCTGCGTCGGGGGCTACTGGACAACGGTTATCACGAGTTGCCGATCAGCAGCCAACACGCGGTCGCCATCGACAGTTTGCCCGCCCTCCACCGGGACCCGTTCGACCGCCTCCTGATCGCGCAGGCCACGGTCGAGGGCATTACCCTGTTGACATCGGACGCTTTAGTGGCGCGGTATCCCGGCCCGGTGCGGAAAGTGTGACGGGCTTGCTTTCACTAACGTGTCACCCAGCCGCCGCAAACCGGAAAGACCTGACCTACAAAACAATTGGCGTTTTCACTACAGAGATAGGCGGCGAACTCCGCATCTTCTTTGGCGCTCACCAAGCGCCCCAACGGCACTTCGCGTTTCAGGCGCTCCTGGAAGCGGGGATTGGCCTGAACATCGGCCGGGAAATAGGTGGGATTGTCCACGAAATTCTGGGCGATGGCATTGACCTGAATATTGTAGGGCGCGACTTCGACGCCAACGGCCTGGACGTAGGCGAGTTGCGCGCCACGCGCCGCACTGTAGGTTGAGGTGCGCTTGATGCCGCGCAGAGCCGAGGCGCTGCCCATCACCACGATCTTACCGGCCCGCTTTTCGATCATGCCGGGCAATACCGCTCGACACAGCCGCGCCAGCGGATGGACAAGCGCGCCAAAGGTCTCCTGCCATTCTTGCTCGGTGACCTCGGTCGTCAGGGTCGTGGGCGCGGCAATAGCCAGATTGGCAACGAGCGCATCCAAAGGGCCGGATTCGGCCACCAGCGCGGCAGGCGTGTCTTCCCCGGTCAGCGGATCGTTACTGGCGATGACCGTCGCGCCGTGCTTGGCGAAAACTTCACACAGCACCGGTCCCATGAATAAATCGGCGTGGGTGATCAGCACGCGCTTTCCTGAAAGCAAAGTATCGGGCATGTGGTTGCCTCCTCCGAGCGGCGATAGGCAATCGCCTCAGCCTCTCCAGTGTTCTCTATAAAGCCCGGCGGTTCCCTGATGACGGCAACCGGCCAGTTTGCCGTTCGCCGCTACCAAGGTTCCGCTGGCGTGGTTTAGCGCAAATACGCCCCATCCACGCCGATCTTACCCGGCCCGTCGAGTACATAAATCCCGGCGGAATTGCCCTGGACGTGGAACGAGATTTGGCCGTGATGCACGGTAATTTCATTCCCCGTCACCGCATCACGGTAATGGCCGTTGTGGATGCCGCCGACGCTAATGTCCTGTCCGCCGCCGATGGTCAGACCCACCACCGCATAGCTTTCCCCGTTGTTGAAATCGCGCACGAAGCTAAGGCCGCTGCCCCATTCATTGACATGGCTCATCGGCCCTTTTTGCAAGGTGGGGATGGCGCGACGGATTTGATTGAGCCGTTTGATGTGCTGATAGAGCGGGTTGCTCTGGGTCTGGCCAATGCGCTCGTTGGTCAGATGATCGCCAAAGTAGGCGCGGCCGGTCGTGTCCAGGGTGTCGTCGTTGCTGATCACGTCCTGCGGCGCACCCTTCATGAACTCGATTTCCTCGCCGTAATACAGGCAGGGAATACCGCGCGCCGTCCATAGCAGATTGTAGGCCGCCGCCGCCATCCACTGCTCGCCCTTGAAGCGGAAGCGGAAGTCGTTGTCCGGGCCGACATCGTGATTTTGCAGGAAAGTCACCAGGGTCGAGGGATCGCCGAAAATCCAGTCCATATCCAGCACGGCCTTGACGCCGCCGAAACTGCCCCGGCTCAGGTTGTCGCGGAAGGTGGAGAACAAGCCGAAATCCAGCACCGCAAAGCCGGAATCGCCGCCGGAATTGGGATCGCGCGGGTCGTGGCCGAGCCGGGTATACCACCAGGGCCGAATGAAGGACGGGCCGTTGTCGCCGTGGCCCAGATCGCCAAAACCGTAGCCCTTGACCAGATTCTCGCCGAACACGAATAAGCCCGGTTTGTGCGCCTTCCAGGCGTTGACATATTCCAGCAGATTGTCGCGCGGGACGTGTTTCACCGTGTCGATGCGCAGCGCGTCCACGCCCATGTCCAGATAGCGGTTGATCGAGCCGATCAGATAATCCTTGACGTTCTGACGCTCGGTGGCGAGGTTGATGCAATCGCCGGCGATGTGTTTCAACTGCACCGCCGCGCTTTCCCAGTCGCCGCCGCAGATAAAGCCGTGCTGCATGTACCATTCGGGATCGAGGTTGTTGGCGTCGATGCCGAAGAAGCGGCCGGGGTTGTAGCCGGGCTTGGGTACCGTCTCGCCGGTTTTGGGATCGACCAGCGGTTCCACACCGTCCGGGTCACGGTGATGACGCTCCTTATACCAGTCCGGTGCGACCGGGTTGTCGATGTCGTCCCGATTCGGCCAAGCGTAATTGCCGAGGCTGCCCTGATACGGCCCGTGGTTGACCCGGCCCTGCTCCGAGCCTTGCGGCACGTAGTATTTGATCGGCAGATGGTCGATATGCACCTTGCCGCGAATGCCGTACTGGCAGGAATGGTTGACCACCACGTCCTGAATGATCTTGATGCCGCGCTGGTGGGCTTCGTCGATCAGATTCTGGTAGGTCGCGTCCGGCGATTCCAGGCGGGGATCGATCCGGGTCCAGTCGTAGGCGTGGTAGCCGTGATAATCCAGGCCGCTACGATTTTCCACCGGTGGGGTGATCCAGATCGCGGTAAAACCGAGATCGCGGATGTAATCGAGCCGCTGGATCAGTCCCTTGAAATCGCCGCGCCAGTGCGGGTCTTCCGGTTGGCCGGTTTCGCGGTTGAACTTGAGACGGTCGCGGCAGAAGAAGCTGATGCTGGGATCGCCTTCGTAAAAACGGGCCGTCAGCAAGAAATAAATGGTTTCTTCGCGGAAATCGTTGCCGGTGGGCGTAACCGGATAGCGGGTTGACGGGGTGGGCGCGGCTTCGCGGGCTGGGGGCTGATGCGCCGCCACCGTGCTGGTTGCGGCGGCGCTTGGGCTATCGTGCCATTGACCATTGGCGTAATAGCCGCTGCGCTCGCGCCACAGATCGGCGGTTTGCGCGCCGTGCTGGTCGTTGAAGACCAGATTGGCGGACTGCACACCCACCAGCCGATAACTGAACCAGCCATCGGCTTCCGCCGTCATCGCAACGCCCGGCCACGCGGACCCCTGGGCGTGAGGGTAGCTGTTCCAGTAATGGATATAAACAGTATCGGCCCAATCGGCCGGTTTGTGGAAATGGACAATCAATTCGGGCATGGCCAAACATCCAGGCGGAGTGGAAAGAGCATCAAACCTTGAGAAGCATAGGCCACAATCGAGATGATGGCCGCAGCACTCACCTTATGATGCGCTCTCTCACTCCAAGCTGACAGTGCCCGTGCCCTCACGAGCGCCAGAACGGCTTATTGCCCTCCTGAAGCGCATCCACCCGACTGATGCCGATGTCTTTTAGCAGATGATCGCTAAGACCCAGCAGGGCGCGGCGCTGGCGATAAATGGCCCGCCAATGGCGCAATTGTGCCCAGGCACGGGTCAGCAGAACGTCAACCCGCCACGGGCGTTCACTCGTCCATTTCAAATCCAGGGTGGCACGGTGCAACATGGCCTTATCCTCATTCAAGTCATCAATGCCACTGAGTATGGGGACGATTAATTCATTTATAAAACGAATAAATTTGATATGATCCATGAATTATAGGAATGAATAGGAGCCGCGCTGATGACCCTCCAACTAGACCCTGATTTGCTACGCACCTTCGTTACTATTGTCGATGCCGGGGGTTTCACCCAGGCCGCCAAACAAGTGCATCGCACCCAATCGGCGGTTTCTATGCAGGTGCGGCGCTTGGAAGAAACTCTGGATCGGGTGTTGTTTGAGCGCGATGGGCGCGGCGTGCGCCTGGCGCCGGACGGTGAGGCCCTGCTGGGCTATGCGCGGCGCTTGTTGAAACTGCACGATGAAGCCGTTGCGGCGCTGACCCGGCCGGATTTATTCGGTTTGGTGCGGATTGGCACCCCGGATGATTACGTGGATCGCTTCTTGCCGGAAATTCTGGCGCGCTTCGCCCGCGCGTTTCCGCGAGTGCAGGTCGAGGTCAATTGCGAACCCAGCGTGAACTTGCGCCGGATGCTGGCGGAAGATCGGCTCGATCTGGCGCTGATCACCTGTCGGCCGGGGATGGAAACCGGTGAGGTATTGCGCCGTGAACCGGTGGTGTGGGCAGCCGCCGAACGGCATCTGGCGTATGAAGCAGAACCGCTGCCGTTGGCGCTGTTTCAACCCGGTTGCGCGTTTCGGGAATGGGCCGTGGCCAGCCTGAATCAGATCGGCAAGCCGTATCGGATTGCCTATACCAGCGCCAGTATCAGCGGCATTCTGGCGGCGGTCACGGCGGGTCTGGCGGTGACGGTGCTCAGCCGGAGCGTGCTGCCGAGCGGGGTGCGGTCGCTGGGCAGCGAGGAAGGTTTGCCGCTGTTACCTTCGGCCACCATCACCCTGCATCGAGGCAGTACAGTTTCAGCGGTGGCCGAATGTTTGGCTGGCTACATTCGTGAGGGATTTAGCGGCGAAACAGCGCCGATGCCGGGCCATATCGCCATCCCTGCCTGAGAGCGAGGGGTCGCTGCGGAGTCTCAATGGCGGTCAGGCTTCCGCTTCGACCGCGCTGGGGGCGTCGTCCGGGTTTTGGTCGAACCAGCCCCCGTCAAGGGTATACCAGCCCGGATGATCCCGCTGTAAGTCGCTGGTCTGACGTCCATGCCCATCATGGAACAACAAGCGCGTGCTGGTGACCCCCATAAAGCGATAGGCGAACCAATGGTTTTTCTGCTCAGTCATCAGCACACCCGGCCAATCAATGATGGGAGCATGGGGGCGAGTGTCCCAGAAATGGATGTAAAGCACATTGGCCCAGTCGATGGGTTTTTTGAAATAGACAGTCAGATCAACCATTGAAAACATTCCGAAAAGTTAGCAAATACCCCAGACGCAAAAGTCGTAATAGCCACTCTCAGTACCGATCCAGGCGGGCGCTGCGCTCTTCGTAACGGGCGCGCAGACAGCGCACATCGTCGCCACAACTGTCCCGTGCCCTTAGCCAAGAGCGTTGCTCCTGCCGAAGTTTTCTCGCTTCGCGCGGCGATAACTCGCGTAGTAAATCCTGGTACTGTTCGGCCAAATCCTCATCCATGCGATTCAGGTCGGGATCAGCGCAGATCGCGCTCTCAACTTCAGTATCGACATCAAGACAACCAAAGCTTGCCGCCTGGGCGGACAACGGTAGCCACGCGGTACAGAGCAATGTGAGTAAGACTGGCTTTATCATGTTGATTTTTCCTCAATTTTAACTAAATTCACTCAGCAACTATTTGAACTGACTCGTTGAGCGCAACCCACGACAAAGCGTCAGTCCCGGATAGGCTCAAAGCGATCAAAGGCCCATGGCGCTACGGCGGCGCCATTTTAACTGCAAAACCGTGACGGCTAGAATCAGCGCGAACAGCACAAAGGCGGCGGCTGACGCATAACCGATATTCCACCAGCGGAAGCCTTCTTCATACATCAGCAGCACGACGCTGACGGTACGATTGGCTGGGCCGCCCTGCGTCATCACATACGGTTCGGCAAACACCTGAAAATAACCGATCATGGTCATCAACGCCACGAACAGAAACGTGGGTCCCAGCAAGGGCAGAGTGATGTAACGGAATTGCCGCCAGGCGCTGGCGCCGTCAATCCGCGCGGCTTCGTAAAGCTGGGGTGGGATATTCTGCAAGCCGGCGATGAAGATGATCATGTTGAAGCCGAAATTTTTCCACACCGCCATCAGGATGATCGCCGGCATGGCCCAGACCGGATCGCCCAGCCAATCGATAGGTTCGATACCAAGCCAGCTCAGGCCATAATTCATCAAGCCATAGCGCGGGTGATAGAGGTAGCGCCATACCATCGCCACCGCGACCAGCGTGGTAACGACCGGTAGAAAGAACGCAGTGCGGAACAGGCCAGGAAAGCGGGTCAGGTGTGAGTTGACTAATAAGGCAGCGCCCAGCGATACCGCAACGGACAACGGGCCGCCGACCACCACGAAATAAAGCGTATTGCCGAGCGCAGTCCAAAACAGGGGGCTTTGCAACAGTTGCCCATAATTAGCTAAGCCAACGAAACGCAAGCGGTTTAGATCGCCCAGGGCGTAGATGTCGAAATCGGTGAAACTTAGCAAGAGAGCGGCCAGTACCGGCAGGAAGAAGAACACGGCGATCAGCAGCAACGCCGGCGATAGAAAAACCCACGCACTCAGGGCGGCATGACGTTCGGCACTGATCATGGAACCACTCCGCGCGCCAGTAGCCAGCGCCGTTTTTCCAATATTCGATCCACATCCCGATCCAGCGCGGCGAGAGCCGCATCCGCCGTCATCTCGCGGCGAACCGCCAACTCGGCGTAATAGGCGATGCGGTTGGCGATTCGCTCCCATTCGGGAATCGGCGGCGTGGCTTGCACCTGTTGCAGTTGCTGGCGGAACGCCTGGGCGTAGCGGTTGCCGGTCAACGCCGGATCATTCCAGGCCGATTGCCGGGCTGGCAGGTCACCGGTCAGTTGATAAAAATGCGCTTGTTGTGCTGGTTCAGCCAGAAATTCCAGTAATTTCCAGGCGGCTTCTCGCCGGGGTGAGGTGCGGCTCAGGGCGAGGCTGGCGCCACCGGCCAGCGAGATGCCAACGCCTTTCACTGCCAAACCCTCTGTCTGCGCGCTCAGCGGAACCTTGTCGGAAACCGGCAACGGCGCTGTATTCCAGTGGGGTTGCAGTTCGGCAGGCAGCCGCCGGGCGAACTCACCGATATTCCACGGCCCGCTGACATAGACCGCAAACGTGCCTTTGGCGAATTCCTGATAAAGATTAGCCATTTGGGTGTTGCTGACCGGTGCGGCCAAGCCCTGCTCGAACAAGCTTAAATAGGTTGTAAAGGCTTCACGAAATAACGGGTTCTGAAAGTCAGCATATTGATAGCGGTCGCGCAGCAGGGTGGCACCGCGTTGTAAGGCCAGGATAACCGGCAGTTGCCATTCGTTGATCGGCAGCAGAATGGCGTAGCGCCCCGCATCAGCCGCTCCCTTGAGCGCGTGCAGTGCTTTAAGCCAATGTTCCCAGGTGGTCGGCGGGTCCGCAAAACCAGCCGTGGCGAGCAAGTCGCTCCGGTAGAAAAATAACCGGGTATCCACATACCAGGGCAGCGCGTAAAGTTGATCGTTGAGCCGGTTAGTGGCCAGAATTCCAGGAAAATAATCGGCCAGGGCGGTGCTAGGCCATGCCCGCAGGCGCTCGTCTAGCGGCTCAATAGCCCGTAACGCGACGAATTCGGGAATCCAGGTGTTACCAAGCTGGAAGGCGTCGGGCATGGCGTCGCCGGCATAAGCGGTGAGCAGTTTTTCGTGAGCCGCGCTCCAGGGAATTTGCTGGACCCGTACCCGAATACTGGGATGGCGGCGCTCAAATTCCGGCAGCAAGGCCCGTACCCGTTCACCTTCTTGACCCATGGCCCAAAACTCGACCCGAGTGGTGCGCTCGTCGGCGGAATCGCAGGCGCTGATCCCTAAGACCAGCAGAAGAATGAAAAAGGAGCGATAAAGTGATGACATACCGTCTAGTTTAACTGCAATTGGGTTGCTGCTGCGGAAAGGCTTGAAAAGCTAACCCGCTATCCCCATACAATCCCCTTGTGGTTTTCAATTATTTTCTCTTTTGCTGAGGTGCGCCATGCCGATTTACGAGTACCGCTGTCAGTCTTGCGATCACGAGTTGGAAGTGATGCAAAAACTAAGCGATCCCGAATTGAGTGACTGCCCGACTTGCGGTAAGCCCGCGCTGAAAAAATTAATCTCGGTGGTCGGATTCCGGCTCAAGGGTGGCGGTTGGTACGAAACCGATTTCAAGGGCGGTAGCACTCAAAAAAACCTCGCCAAGGAAGATGCCGCGCCTAAGGAAAGTAAGCCAGCTGCCGCTTGTGAGAGTACCGGGAGTTGTGCTGCGTGTCCTGCCCCGGCCACGACGCCCTAAGAGGGAATTTTAATCTTGAATTAAGGTTCGGCGCTGATACTTATGCTCTCAATACAAGCTAAGGGGAGAGTCATGAAAACGCGCTGTATTCCCTTGATGGTGGGTATGCTGGCTTTGGCGGGTTCAGCCATTGCCGCTGACGGACAATGGCAAGCCTTGCCGGAGACCGCGCCGGCGCCGTCGGATAACCCGACGACCGAGGCTAAGGTCACCTTAGGCAAGATGCTGTTTTTCGACCCCCGCTTCTCATCGACCGGTAGTATCTCGTGTTTTTCTTGCCACAATGTGACGGAAGGCGGTGATGATCACCGGCCCACGTCCATCGGCGTCCATGGCCAGGTCGGTGGCCGCAATGCGCCTACCGTCTGGAATGCGGCTTTTAACTCGGCCCAGTTTTGGGATGGTCGCGCGCCTTCGCTGGAAGAGCAGGCGAAGGGGCCGCCGGTCAATGCCATCGAAATGGGTATGAAAGACCTGGATGCCACCGTAGGCCGTATCAAGAAGATTCCGGGCTATCAGGCCCATTTTGAAGCGGCGTTTGGCAAGGGCGATGTGGTGAACATGGACAATGCCGCCAAGGCCATCGCCGCTTACGAACGGACCCTGATCACCCCAAACAGTGCTTATGATCGCTACGTCAAAGGCGATAAGAAAGCGATGACCGAGCAGCAGGTACGGGGTATGGATACCTTTGCCAAGACCGGCTGCACGGCTTGCCATTCCGGCCCGGCGTTCAACGGCTCACAAAATATGCCGATGGGTCAGGGCTTCTTCATGAAATTCCCTACCTTCCCTGGTAGCGTCTACGATACGCAGTACCGATTACTCGAAGATCAGGGTCGCGCCGCTGTCACCAACAAACCCGAAGACAAGCAGATGTATCGGGTGCAAACGCTGCGCAATCTGGCCTACACCGCACCGTATTTTCACAATGGTTCCCTCAAAAGCTTAGATGAAGCGGTCAAGGTGATGGCCAAAACCCAACTTAACAAGGATCTGAAAGACGACGAAGTGAAGGATATCGTCGCTTTTCTGGATGCGCTCAACGGCGAGTTTCCGAAACAGACCTTGCCGCAGTTGCCGCCCACGCCCGGCGATTTGATTACGGAAAATTAATTGGCGGATTCTGCCGGATCGGCGCCGAAAGGCGCCGAGCTGTTTTTGGGCCTCTCCATTTCCGATTTTGCCAAAATCGACCGTTTTATGCCCCAACGTCCGGTGGGATGGCGGTATACTCAACCGCAAAATAGGTAAAATGCTTTCTTCGTTACAGTTGGGTATAGCAAAATCGCATGTCGGCACGCATCGCAACAGTCCAGCGCGATACCCTGGAAACCCGGATTCAGGTTCAAGTCAATTTGGACGGTGCTGGAAACGCCAAACTTGCTAGTGGCCTGCCTTTTCTCGACCACATGCTCGATCAGATCGCCCGACATGGCCTGATTGATCTTGAGATCGAAGCCCAGGGCGATTTGCATATCGACGCCCATCATACCGTCGAGGACATCGGCATTACCCTGGGCCAAGCAGTCAAGCAGGCGTTGGGCGATAAACGCGGGATTCGCCGTTACGGTCATGCCTATGTGCCGTTGGATGAAGCCCTGTCGCGGGTGGCGCTCGACTGTTCTGGGCGGCCGGGTCTGGAGTATGCGGTTGAATTGCCCCGCGCCCGTATCGGCGACTTCGATGTCGATTTGTTTCGGGAATTTTTCCAGGGCTTCGTCAACCACGCGCTGGTCACGCTGCACATCGACAATTTGCGCGGCCGTAACGCCCATCATATCGTTGAAACCGTGTTCAAGGCGTTCGGACGCGCGCTGCGGATGGCAGTCGAAGCCGATCCCCGCGCCGTGGGTATTCCTTCCACCAAGGGCAGCTTGTAACGCCGCGCCTTTTCGCTTATCTCTTCCCGCCACGAGTCCTTTGCATGAGCACCATTGCGATCATCGATTACGGCATGGGCAATCTGCGTTCGGTTGCTAAAGCGCTGGAGCAGGTCGCTCCGCAGGCTCAGGTGCTGGTTACCCAGCAGCGGGACGATATCTTGCGCGCCGACCGGGTGGTCTTTCCCGGCCAGGGTTCGATTCGTGATTGTATGCGGGAATTGGCGCACTGGAATTTAACGGAGGTGGTGCGGGAAGCCGCGCTCAACAAACCGTTTCTCGGCTTGTGTCTGGGGCCGCAGGCCTTATTGGCGTTTAGCGAGGAAAACGGCGGCGTCGAGTGCCTGAATGTGCTGCCCGGTCGGGTGGTGTGGTTTGGCGAGTTATGCGATCCGCAGACCGGCGAGCGGCTCAAAGTCCCGCACATGGGCTGGAATCAAGTCCACCAAATCGGCAATCACCCACTTTGGCAAGGGATTTCGCAAGACAGCCGCTTTTATTTCGTCCATAGTTATTATCTCCAGTCGGCGGAACCGTCGTTGGTGGTGGGCGAGACCTGGTATGGCTTCAATTTCGCGTCCGCCATCGCCCGCGACAATATTTTCGCTGTGCAATTTCATCCAGAAAAGAGCGCCCAGGCGGGACTGCGGTTGCTTGCGAATTTCGCGGATTGGAACCCTTAACAACCTCCGACCCTGACAGGTGCGTTGCTGGAAGAACCGCTATGTTGCTGATACCCGCGATTGATTTGAAGGATGGTAAGTGCGTCCGGCTACGCCAGGGGCGCATGGAAGATTCCACGGTGTTTTCGGATGATCCGGTGGCGATGGCTGGCCGCTGGGTGGAAGCGGGCGCCCGCCGCTTGCACCTGGTGGATTTGAACGGCGCTTTCGCCGGTCAGCCGGTCAACGCCCAGGTGATCCGCCGCATCGCCGAAGCCTTTCCAGAGGTGCCGATCCAGGTGGGCGGCGGCATCCGCGAAGAGGAAACCGTGGAGACCTATTTAGATGCCGGTGTCGAGTTCGTCATCATCGGCACCAAGGCGGTACAGGACCCCCATTTCGTCAGCGATCTTTGCGTCGGCTATGCCGGTCATATCATCGTCGGCCTGGATGCCAAGGAGGGGCGCGTTGCGGTGAGTGGCTGGTCGAAATTGTCCAAGCATAACGTCATTGATTTGGCGCAAACCTTCGAGCGCTATGGGGTGGAGGCTATCGTCTACACCGACATTAGCCGCGATGGCATGATGCAGGGTGTCAATGTCGAAGCCACGGTGCGGCTGGCGCAAGCTATCTCGATTCCGGTGATCGCATCCGGCGGCGTCAGTACCCTGGATGATGTGCGGGCGCTGTGCGCGGTTGAGAAGGAAGGCATCATGGGCGCGATCATCGGCCGGGCGCTGTACGATGGCGCGATTGATCTGGCCGCCGCCCAGCAAATTGCCGAGGCGGCCGAGGGGAGTGGCTGATGGGGCTGGCCAAACGCATTATTCCCTGCCTGGATGTGGATCGTGGCCGGGTGGTCAAGGGCGTCAAGTTCGTGGAAATCCGCGATGCCGGCGACCCTGTGGAAATCGCCCGCCGCTACGACCAGCAGGGCGCGGATGAAATCACCTTTCTCGATATCACCGCCAGTTCCGACGACCGCGAAACGATGGTGCATGTGGTCGAGCAGGTCGCCAGCCAGGTCTTTATTCCGCTAACGGTCGGCGGCGGCATTCGCACTCTGGACGATGTGCGGCGAATGTTGAACGCTGGAGCCGATAAAGTCTCGATCAATACCGCCGCCATCGCTCGGCCGGAATTTGTGCGCGAGGCCGCCGAACGCTTCGGCAATCAGTGCATTGTGGTGGCCATCGACGCCAAAGCTGTGCATCAAGACGGTGAAACCCCGCGTTGGGAAATCTTCACCCACGGCGGGCGCAAGCCGACCGGCATCGACGCGGTGGCGTGGGCGCGGCGGATGAACGCCTACGGCGCGGGTGAAATCCTGCTGACCAGCATGGATCGGGATGGCACCAAGCGCGGCTTCAACCTGGAATTAACCCGCGCTATCAGCGAAGCGGTGAGCATTCCGGTGATTGCTTCCGGCGGGGTCGGTACGCTCGATCATCTGGCGGAAGGCATCCTCTTGGGTAAAGCGGACGCCGTGTTGGCGGCCAGCATCTTCCATTTCGCCGAATACACCATCGAACAGGCCAAGCGCCACATGCAGGCGCGCGGTATTGAAGTGAGACTGTAAAAATCCGGGGGTGGGAGCGTGGAGATAGCGGACATTCAGGCTGTGATCGAGTCGCTCCCTCCAGAGCAATATGCCCGGCTGAGAGACTGGTTTACCGAAAGGGATTGGGCGTTATGGGATCGGCAAATTGAAGCCGATGCGGCGGCGGGGAAGTTGGATTTTTTGATTGACGAGGCGCTGGCGGAGAAAGTGCGAGGAACGTTGCGGGAGCTTTGAGTGCACCGAACGACAGCACGTTTCTGGAAGTGCTTGGAGCAATTGCCGGTATCAGTTCAAGAGACGGCCGCCAAGAACTTTGCACGGCTCAAATCGACCCTCTGCATCCGTCTTTACATTTCAAGAAAGTCGGCAAGCTGTGGTCGGTTCGGGTTGGCAGTACCCACCGGGCCTTGGCTGTCGAAGATGGGGACGATTAGGCTTGGGTTTGGATCGGCGCTCATGATGAGTACGAACGCATTATAAAAAACTGCATCTGATTTCAGACGAGAGGTTTCATGGCTGATAACTGGTTGGATCGAATCAAATGGACGGCGGATGGCCTGGTGCCCGCCATCGCGCAGGACGCTGGTACAGGCCGGGTGCTGATGATGGCCTGGATGAATCGGGAATCATTACGGCGTACTGCCGAATGCGGCGAGGCCGTGTACTGGTCGCGCTCCCGCAAAGAGCTGTGGCACAAAGGCGAAACCTCCGGCCATACCCAGAAAATCAAAAGCATCCGCCTGGATTGCGACCACGACGTGCTCCTGCTGGAAATCGAACAAATCGGTGGCATCGCCTGTCATACCGGACGGCAGAGTTGTTTCTTTGAGGAATGGCGCGATGGTGAATGGGTGGTCACCGACCCGGTACTGAAAGACCCCCGCGAGATGTACGGCGGATGAACGACCAGATTCTGCGCGAGCTGGCGGCGACCCTGGAAAGGCGCAAGCAGGCTGATCCTGATAGCTCCTACGTCGCGCGCTTGTATGCCAAAGGATTGGACGCCATCCTCAAGAAAGTCGGTGAGGAAGCCGCCGAAACCCTGTTAGCCGCCAAGAACGGCGATGCCGAACATCTGGTGCGCGAAACCGCCGATTTGTGGTTTCATACCCTGGTCATGCTGGCCCATCAAGGGCTTGGCCCCGACGCCGTTTTGAACGAGTTGCAGCGCCGTTTCGGCACCTCCGGTCTGGTCGAAAAGGCCGCCCGCCCTGCCGACTGAGGTTTTCAGATCGGCCCTTTGTCACACGAGGCACATCTCATGCATTTCAGTATTTGGGAATTACTTCTGATTTTGGTCATCGTGCTGGTGCTGTTCGGCGGTAGCCGGTTGCGCAATCTCGGTTCGGATTTAGGTTCCGCGATTCGCGGTTTTCGGGATTCGATGAAAGAGGGCGGCAAGCCAGACGCGCTTGAGGAGGACCCTAAAAAACTGGAATCGCCAGTGGTGCAGGAGCGGGCAACCGCTGCGGGAGTGAACGATCCGCTGGCCAAGGAGCGGGAAAAAGTCTGACAGCCAGGATCGCCCCGCCATGTTTGAAATGGGTTTTTGGGAGCTGGTGCTGGTCGCGGTGGTCGCGTTGATCGTGGTCGGCCCGGAAAAGCTGCCCGGCGTGGCCCGTACCGCCGGTTTATGGGTCGGTAAAGCCCGGCGCATGATTGCCGATGTCAAGGCAGAAGTGGATCGGGAGTTGCAACTGGACGAACTCAAGCAGTCATTTCGGCAACAGGCCGATCTTGGCGGTTTGAAGGGCTTTTCCCAGCAAATGAAGTCCCTGGAGCGGGACATTCAGGCAGAATTCAATGACCCCGGCCCACCGCCCGATTGGCAGTCCAGCGTGGCGAACGAATTACCATTGCCTGAATCTACCCCCAGCCCCGCGCCTGTTGCTATAACCGCAGCGCCTGCGCCGGTTAACTTGGCCAAGAACGATCCAAAACGAGTCGGCCCACCGCCTGCGGCATCGTCCCGGCCGTCTGTACCGCCGCCTGCCGATTCCAGCCCGTGACCGATAATGTTGATCGCGAGCAACCGCTCGTCAGCCATCTGCTGGAATTACGCACCCGCTTAATTCGGATGGTGAGCGGCATCCTGCTGTTATTCGTGGTGCTGTCGCCCTTCTCAAATCCGATCTATACCGCGTTGGCGAAGCCCTTGACCCGCTACATGCCCGCGCAAAGCAGCATGATCGCTATTGATGTGCTGTCGCCGTTTTTGACGCCGCTCAAGTTCACCTTGATCCTGGCGGTGTTCATCACCGTGCCGTGGACGCTCTATCAGATTTGGGCGTTTGTTGCACCGGGCTTGTATCAGCGCGAGAAGCGGCTGGTGCTGCCGGTGTTGCTGTCGAGTACGCTGTTGTTTTATTGCGGCATGGCCTTCGCCTACTTTGGCATCATGCCGATCTTCTTCGCCTTCATTACCAGCACCGCGCCCGAAGGGGTGGCGGTGATGACCGATATCAACCGTTATCTCGATTTCGTGATGATGATGTTTTTCGCCTTCGGGGTGGCGTTTGAAGTGCCGGTCGCTACGGTCATTCTGGCGTTGACCGGGGTTTTGACGCCCGAAGCGATGGCCGCCAAGCGCTCCTACATCATCGTCGGTGCGTTCATCATCGGCATGTTGTTGATGCCCGATGTGGTTTCCCAGACGCTGTTGGCGATTCCGATGTGGATGCTGTTTGAAGCGGGTATCTACATTTCCCGCCTGCTGTTGCGGCGGCGTCAGGAAGGGCAAGCGGCGGAGGCTGGCTCCGCCGAGCGTTAGCTTGCCGCCCGTTGCGCCGCCCATTGCGAGCGGCTCTGGCGGCGGTCGATCACCTATTGCGCCGATATTGCCCGCCGACCTCGAACAAAGTGCCTGTAATCTGCCCCAGTGAGCAGCAGCGCACCGCATCGACCAGCACCGCGAAAGGTTCTCGTTTTTGATCGCGTCTTGCGCACCGCTCAACTACGTCGATGAAGCTACTATCAGTCGCTAAGAATTTCCGCTTTCCCGTCCTCGCAGATTCTCTATTGCCCCCTTGGGTTGCCAGTTGAGCTTTGCTGTCGTCTTGGGTAACGTAGTGTGTGGAGGTGATCATCATTCGTCGTCTCACGAGTTCTAACTCAACCAATCGAGGTGCTTTATATGACTGAGAGAACAGGACGCTGCCTCTGTGGCGCAGTCAGTTTCAAGCTGGCCGCCGAACCCCTTGCAGCTCGTATCTGCTGGTGCCGGGATTGCCAGCATCTGGCGGCGAATGGATCAGTCAATCTATTCGTGCGTACTGAAGATCTCGTCGTTTCCGGGTCGCTTTCCGAATATACGAAGAAGGCGGATAGCGGTGATGAGGTGACGAGGCAATTCTGTCCAAGTTGCGGCTCGCACCTTTTTGGCAAAGTGGCGACGAGGCCGCAGTTCCGGGTCGTGCGCGCCGGTAATCTGGACGATCCCTCATCAATCAAGCCGCACATGAATATTTGGGTAGCGAGTGCGCCTGGCTGGGCGTGTCTTGACCCGACTTTAGAGAGGGTAGAGCATCAGCCGCAACCTCCAAAATAGCCCATGCAGCCGCAGGCAAAGGTGGCCGAGCGTTACTCTGAAGTGTTACGAGAATTGGCGGCGTAGTACGCCGTCACTGTATTGCCAATGTTTAGCTGATTGCGCAACGAGAATCCGCCGCACCTCTTCGGGAGAAACGAAGCGCACGACAATTTTCTAGAGTCAAAAGGCTTGTGGTTGTGGTTATGTTTCTAGTAAAAAATAAAGAATATCAATTTGTTATATTCTGAAATCACAGATTTATGTAGATATGCGAAAACCGTATAACCATTTGTTATGCCTATGTATGAAACGCGCCAGCTAGGGCCTGCAAAGCTTGAGGTCTTTACTCAACTGAAGAACCAGATTTCGTTTTCAGACTTTTGCCCTCCTGCGGGAACAATTGAGTTCAATGCTTATGACGGATTCTTGAGTAACTCTTTGAGGCTCTTTCAGATCAGCTTTCCTGGCTATGAATTGGAGGCAAAGATTCATGACGGAAAGGTGTTCATCCGGAGGAACGATTACTACCAGTACAGCGAGGAATTTAAGGGCCTTGGTAAGTGTCACGTTGCGGTGCAGTGGGATACCGATTCAATCGCGTGTGGCGTAATGCCCGAGTCAAGCACTTCTGCCTCAATGGATGCCCACATGCGCGCAGTTCGAACTCCTTTCACGGCACCACCTCTGGAGCTAGTCCGAACTCTGCGCACACATAACCTGCTCTCCAATTCGTCATACCGTAATGCCGACGACCTGTTTTCCACCATTCTTGATTGCCTGCACTTCTGTGAGCAGGACATCCGGAAACATGGCTGCGAGCGATTTTCCTGGGGAAAGAATGGTGATAAGTCACACCCGCTTGATGAGCCAGAAATTTCTCGCTTTGTAGCAGGCTATTTGTCCTCGCATGGCACTGCTAGAAATTTTGAAGTTACCTGCGAACCAATAGCTGGAAGCGGAAATCTCGATTTCTATATCGTGGCTCCGATCAAGAATGCAGGCTTGGGGAAGGTTGCCATTGAAGCAAAGAAGGCTGATAGCGTCCAGCTTGTCCATGGATTTAATGTCCAACTTCCCGAATACATGGTTCGTTTGGGAACAAATTACGGCGTATTTCTAACGTACTGGCTAAAGTCAGGGACATATCCATATCCGAAACAGAATACATATGCTGAACTTGAGATCGATAAGCTACACCCTTTGCAACGACCACCGACGGTTCGAACCATTGGATTAGACCTTTCCTATGGCCCCTCCCCAAGCCGCAAGGCATAACCCTTCGGTCCACACGGACGCTGCGCGATAAAGACGCGCAGCGCCGGTGACCTCCACGTTGTCGCCCGCCAAGCCGAAATCTGGCCAAATAAACAGCATGAATCAAGTTCCGACATACGACCTTCTCATAAACCCTTTGTTCCAAGCGCTCAAGCAACTCGGCGGCTCTGGCTCAATTGAAGAAATTTACGAAAAAGTCACGGAAAATCTGAAATTTCCCGAAGAGGTTTTGAATGTTCCGCATAACCCTGAAAAGAGCAATCAGACGGAGGTTGAATATCGCCTTGCATGGGCGCGCACCTACTTGAAGAAATATGGTGTTTTAGAAAATTCCAGTCGTGGCGTGTGGGCAATTGCTCCAGACAAACGGCACATCGAGAAAATTGACCACAAGGAAGTTGCTCGCGCTGTGCGCGAAATGGATAGAAAAGAAAGACCAAATCGGAAGTCAAAAGAAACTGACGGCAATAGTATTGATGAAGAACTGCCAGAAGAAGTGCGGACTTGGAGAGAGCAACTTCACCATATTCTGACGCAGGAAATTGATTCTTCTGCGTTTGAGCGTCTTGTAAAACGGCTGCTGCGCGAATCTGGCTTCGTGCAGGTCGAAGTTACGGGCAGAAGTGGCGACGGCGGGATTGATGGGAAAGGGATCGCTCGAATCAACGGGCTGCTAAGTTTCCACGTAATTTTTCAATGCAAAAAGTATCAGGGCGCTGTTTCGTCTAGTGACATACGGGATTTCAGAGGTGCAATGGTTGGTCGTGCCGACAAAGGATTATTTGTAGGAGTTACGCAGTTGGGTCTCTAACGCTCTGATTTTAAAAGAAATCGACCTGTGCAGCAGACAACAGAAATCTTCTATTAATCAATCACTTAGAATTTCAACTGCGTAACTCCTAATTTGTTACAACGGGCACGTTCACTAGGGACGCCGTAAAAGAGGCCATTCGTGACGGCGCTCCACCTATTGATTTAGTAGATGGCGACCAACTCGTAGACAAGTTGAAAGAATTGGGGCTTGGAATCACGACCAAGGTCATCGAAGAGGTTATTGTTGACCCAGATTGGTATAAAACATTGTGAGGCGTAACTCACCAACAAACGACAGAACAAGGCTCTGCACCCGACCGTCTACAGCTTCACTCCCTCGTTCCTCGGTCTCTTCGCTTCCGGCGGCGGGTAAGATTGGTCGTTAGGCTCATCCTTAAGGGCGATTGCAGAGCATACGGCTTAGCCGTATGATTCAGTTCATGCGTACCGTTATTGAAACCCCTTTGTTCTCGAAACTCTGGCCGCGTTATTGGTACGAGGACGAGCGCGGTGAATTTGCGGCTTTTCTGGCTAAAAGCCCGGAGGCTGGTGATGTCATCCAAGGCACAGGCGGCTTACGTAAAGTGCGTTGGAGTCGCGCAGGCTCAGGTAAATCTAGCGGCGTCCGGGTCATTTACTTCACCCACAACGCTGCTGGAGAAATTGTGCTACTTCTGCTCTATGCAAAGTCCGAGCGGGACTCAATGGCTGCGAAGCAATTGCTGGAGATCAAACATGCCCTCGACCACTAAACCGATGACTGATGCGGAGCTAGACGCCTTTGAAGAAGGACGTGATTTTCACGCTGATTTGCTCCAGTCCATTCGAGAAATGAAAGCGGGTCAGGGAACGGTCGTCTATTCGCCTGTTATTGCCGCTCGCATGGCTGCTGGTTTATCACAGGCGCAGTTTGCGTCCTTGATGGGCGTGTCCGTTCGCACCTTGCAGGATTGGGAGCAGGGGCGGCGTCAGCCATCGGGTGCAGCAAGAACATTGATTAAAGTCGCCGAGCGCTACCCTGAAGTGTTACGAGAATTGGCGGCCTAGCACGACGTTTCAGCTATGGCGCAGTCCGTGCAACTGCGCCTTCCCAGCGCCAAGTCTCAGCGCCGGGAAGGCGTGAAAAGGCGGCATTACGCCGCCTACATCAATCTACATATTCCGCCGATACTGCCCGCCGACCTCGAACAAGGTGCCTGTAATCTGCCCCAGCGAGCAGCAGCGCACCGCATCAACCAGCACTGCAAACAGGTTTTCGTTGTTGATCGCAGCCTGTTTTAGCCGTGCCAGCATCGGCCCGCTGTCCTTAGCGTTGCGCTCCTGAAAATCACGCAAGCGTTTGATCTGGCCTTGTTTCTCCTCCTCAGTGGAACGGGCCAGCTCGATTTTCACCTCATCGTGCTGGGCATTCGGGTTGCGGAAGGTGTTGACGCCGATGATCGGGAAGCTGCCATCGTGCTTGATGGTCTCGTAATAGAGGGATTCCTCCTGAATCTTGCCGCGCTGGTAGCCAGTTTCCATCGCGCCCAGCACGCCGCCGCGCTCGCTGATGCGCTCGAATTCCTGCAACACTGCTTCTTCCACCAGATCGGTCAGCTCGTCGATGATGAACGCGCCCTGATTGGGGTTCTCGTTCTTGGCTAGCCCCCATTCCTTGTTGATGATGAGCTGCACCGCCATCGCCCGCCGCACCGATTCCTCGGTCGGTGTGGTGATCGCCTCGTCGTAGGCGTTGGTATGGAGCGAGTTGCAGTTGTCGTAAATCGCAATCAACGCCTGAAGCGTGGTACGAATGTCGTTGAAATCCATCTCTTGCGCGTGCAGCGAGCGGCCGGAGGTCTGAATATGATATTTCAACTTCTGGCTGCGCTCGTTCGCGCCGTATTTGTAGCGCATGGCGGTGGCCCAAATCCGCCGCGCCACCCTGCCCATGACGGTGTATTCCGGGTCCATGCCGTTGCTGAAGAAGAACGACAGATTGGGCGCGAAGTCGTCAATGTGCATCCCCCGCGCCAGATAGGCTTCAACATAGGTGAAGCCGTTGGCCATCGTAAAGGCCAGTTGCGAAATCGGATTGGCTCCGGCTTCGGCGATGTGATAGCCGGAAATCGACACCGAATAGAAATTCTGCACGCCGTGATGGACGAAGTATTCCTGAATGTCGCCCATCATCTTCAGAGCGAATTCGGTGGAGAAGATGCAGGTGTTCTGGCCCTGATCCTCTTTCAAAATATCGGCCTGCACCGTGCCGCGCAGATTCTTCAACACCCAGGCTTTAATCTTTTCGATTTCATCATCGGTCGGTGGGCGATGGTTGTCGCGCTCGAATTTCTCAATCTGAAGGTCAAAGGCGTTGTTGAAATACATCGCCAGAATGATCGGGGCCGGGCCGTTGATGGTCATGGATACCGAGGTAGTCGGCGCGCAGACCTCGAAGCCGGAATACAGCACCTTCAAATCGTCCAAGGTGGCGATAGACACGCCGGAATTGCCGACCTTGCCGTAAATGTCCGGCCGTTCATTCGGGTCGAAGCCGTACAGCGTCACCGAGTCAAACGCGGTGGACAGCCGGGTCGCCTCGGCGTGCTCGGACAACTTTTTGAAGCGGCGATTGGTGCGGAACGGGTCGCCTTCGCCCGCGAACATCCGGGTCGGGTCTTCGTTCTCGCGCTTGAAGGCGAACACGCCGGCGGTGTAGGGGAAACTGCCGGGCAGATTTTCCAGCATCATCCAGCGCAACAGTTCGCCGTGTTCGTCGAAGCGCGGCAGCGACACCTTGGGAATCCGGCTGCCGGAGAGCGAACGGCTGGTCAGCCTGGTGCGGATTTCCTTGTCGCGGATTTTCACCACGTATTCATCGCCACTGTAGCTTTCCTTGACCTGCGGCCACATATCGACCAGCTTGCGGGCGTGGGAATCGACCTCCAGTTCCACCTTGTCGAGCAGCGGTTGCAGGTCGGCGCTGGATTTGCCGTCGGCTTCCAACAGGCTCATCACCGCGCGCAACTGCTGGCGCTGGCGGATCAGCTTGACCTGTTTGTTCACCTCCTGGTGATAGCCGCGCACCGTGTCGGCGACTTCGGCCAAGTACCGCGCGCGGGCGGCGGGGACGATGACGGTCTTGGTGGTCGAGGCTTTGCCCTCGGCGGGCGGCAGATGGCCCGACGCCAGTTTCAGGCCCTTGTCGCGCAGCAAGCCGACCAAGCCCTGATACAGCGCGGTCACGCCGTTGTCATTAAAGCGGGCGGCGATGGTGCCGTACACCAGCATCTCATCGGGCGACTGGCCGAAGGCTTTGTGGTTGCGTTGCACCTGCTTGCGCACGTCGCGCAGGGCGTCTTCCGCGCCCTTGCGGTCGAACTTGTTGATCGCCACCGCGTCGGCGAAGTCGAGCATGTCGATCTTTTCCAACTGTGAGGCCGCGCCGAATTCCGGGGTCATTACGTACAGCGAGCGATCCACCAGCGGCACGATGGCGGCGTCGCCCTGACCGATGCCGGAAGTTTCGACGATGATCAGATCAAATCCGGCCAGCTTGCAGGCGGCCAAAATTTCGCCGAGCGTTTCCGGCACTTCGCTTCCCGCCGCGCGGGTCGCCAGCGAGCGCATATACAGATTGGGGCCGCTGATCGCATTCATGCGGATGCGGTCGCCCAACAGCGCGCCGCCGGTCTTGCGCCGCGATGGGTCGGCGGCGATGACCGCGATTTTCAGCCGGTCGTCTTGATCGAGCCGGAAGCGCCGTACCAGCTCATCGGTCAGCGAGGATTTGCCGGAACCGCCGGTTCCGGTCACGCCCAAAATCGGCACGGTGCAGTTTTTGGCCTCGCTCAAAAGTTGCTGGCGCAAGTCGGTCGCCACCGCCCGATTCTCCAGCGCGCTGATCAGCCGCGATAGCGCCAGCCAGTCGCCATTTTTGACCTCATCCAGCGTTTTGGGCGCGTGCTGGCTGGGATCGATATCGCACACCGCCATCATGTGATCGATCATGCCTTGCAAGCCGAGCGCCTGACCGTCTTCCGGCGAGAAGATGCGGGCCACGCCGTAGTCGTGCAGCTCGCGGATTTCGTCCGGCACGATCACGCCGCCGCCGCCGCCGAACACTTTGATGTTGCCGCCGCCGCGCTCGCGCAGCAGGTCGATCATGTATTTGAAGAATTCGACGTGGCCGCCCTGATAGGAGCTGACCGCGATGCCCTGGGCGTCTTCCTGGAGCGCGGCGGTGACGATTTCCTCGACCGAGCGGTTGTGGCCGAGGTGGATGACTTCCGCGCCGCTGCCTTGGATGATCCGGCGCATGATGTTGATCGAGGCGTCGTGACCGTCGAACAGGCTGGTGGCGGTCACGAAGCGGATTTTGTTGCGCGGGGTGACTTTATCGGCGCCGGGTTGAGGCGACTTGAAATGAGCGACGACGGCGGACATGGGCGGGTTCTCCTGGCGGTAGTTGTCGTATTGTCAAAGCCTCGGCGAACGGTCGGCGCTGGCTTTGGCGTTATATAGTAATCATAGTGATAATCGCTCGGCGATGTTGGTCAATCAGGTTGCAAACTTTGCCAGTGACTTTGCCACTCAAGTTGCAATTTCTGCCAGATTCATTAAGCTCGGTATTGACTATGCAACCGTTGTGGGCTCAAGAGGCATGCCTTCCGTTTCCGAGGTGGCGGTCACGCCGGTCGCCTTTATCCGCGCGATCACCGCCGCCTATCGACGCTACGGCCAAGACCCCGAACCCGCCCTGCGCCGGGCGCGGCTGACGCCGGAATTTTTGTTGGATCCGGCCAACCGGGTCACGGGCTGGCAAATGCAAACCCTGTTCGGCATCGCCATCAAGGAATTGGACGACGAGGCGCTGGGCTGGTTTTCGCGCCGCCTGCCGTGGGGCAGTTACGGGATGCTGTGCCGGGCGTCGCTCAGTTCGCCGACGCTGGAAATCGCCTTGAAGCGCTGGTGCCGCCACCACCGGCTGTTGGCAGACGACATCAGCCTGCATTTCAACGTCGATTTGGACGCGGCGACGGTCGCTATCGAGGTCCATCGGGACTTGGGCGAGATGGCCGAGTTCTGCTTTGCGACCCTGTTTCGCTACGTTCTGGGTTATGCGTGCTGGTTGATCAATTCGCGGATTCCGCTGCTGGAAACCGGTTTTCCCTTTCCGGTTCCGGAACACCTCGGCGTTTATCAGACCCTGTTCCCCGGCCCGCTGCACTTCGAAGCGCCGGTCGCCCGATTGAGTTTCGATCCGCAATACGCCGCGCTGTCGGTGCGGCGCGACGACCGCGCCTTAAACAAGATGTTGCAGCAAGCGTTGCCTCTGACCCTGTTTCCCTACCGGCGGGATCGCTTGCTGGTGCAGCGGGTGCGGGAGCTGTTGAAAGCGCAACCGGAAGGCGGACACACTGGAGAATCCATCGCCAGAGCATTGCATGTGTCACCCCGCACTTTGCACCGGCAGTTGCGGGATGAAGGCGCGTCGGTGCAGGCGTTGAAGGATGAAGCGCGGCGGGAGCGGGCGGTCGAATTGCTCCATCGCACGTCCAAGCCGATCAAGCAAATCGCGCGGGCGGTGGGTTTTCTCAGCGAAAAGAGTTTTTCGCGCGCGTTCAAGCACTGGACCGGAGCCACGCCGGAGTCGTTTCGGGACAACGGCCGAGATTTCGGCGCGTGACGGTCGATGAAAACGGACAATCTGTTTTATCGAATCTTCAGTACTTTGCCGACGCTGGCTTTGGAATTGGCCGGCGTTACGGTCGCCAATCCCGCCGGCTACGGCTTTCGCGCCGAGGAGGTGAAACAAACGGCTTTCCGGCTAGACGGCCTGCTGATCCCGCCGACCGACGATCCGGCCGCGCCGCTGATTTTTCTGGAAGCGCAAGCTCAGCCCGACGAGGATTTTTACGGCCGGTTCTTCTCGGAAATCTTTTTGTACTTGTACCGCTGCAAGCCTCGGCCGCTCTGGCGGGCGCTGGTGCTGTACCCGCGCCGCGCCATCGAGCGGCTGGATCCCTGTTATGGTTCGCTGTTAGCCTTGCCGGAGGTACGGCGGGTTTATCTGGAGGATTTGGCGGCGGTCGCCGCGCCGAGCCTCGGTTTGCAATTGCTGCAATTGTTGGTCGCCGCGCCCCAGGCCGCCGCCGAACAAGCGCACCGTTTGACGCGGCAGCTTCGAGCGGCCGGCAAACCCTCGACCTTGCCTTTGGTCGAGGTTTTGGATTTGATCGAAACGATTCTGGTCTATCGTTTACCCAAGCTGACCCGTCAGGAGATTCAAGCCATGCTCGGATTTACTCACGCCGATTTGAAGAAAAGCGTCTTTTATCAAGAGGTGTTTGCCGAAGGTCGGCAGGAAGGTCGGCAGGAAGGTCGGCAGGAAGGTCGGCAGGAAGGCCGCCAAGAGGGCCGCCAAGAAGGTCGGCAAGAGGAATGTGTGGCGTTGATTTCAAGGCAGTTACAACGCCGCTTCGGCCGGGTGCCGGTCAAGCACGCCCGCAAGATTCGCCGTCTGCCACTGAAGATTGCCGAAAGTCTGGCGGAAGCCTTGCTCGATTTTCAGACGGTGGACGATCTGGCGGCTTGGTTAGACGTTCACGCCGATCCGGCGGCCTGATGGCTCGGTTGGGTAAGTAGCGGCGCGCGGTGGACATGCAGTTAGACACTCTGACCGACGCTATCGGCGTCCGGCATGAACCCGTAACCGCGCCGGCGCGGATCGTGTCGCTCGTTCCGAGCATCACCGAGTTGCTGTTCGTGTTGAAGTTGGGCGATCAATTGGTGGGCCGCACCCATTATTGTGTTCATCCGCCGCATTTGGTGGCGAAATTGCCGAGTGTCGGCGGCACCAAGAAAGTTCGTTACGCCCGCTTGCAAGCGCTGCAACCGACGCATGTCATCGTGAATGTCGATGAGAATCCGCGCGAGTTGGCGGAACGGTTGATGGCCGACGGCTATAAGGTCATCGTGACGCATCCGCTGACCCCGGAAGACAACGTGCCGCTGTATCGGTTGATCGGGGGAATTTTCAACCGAACGGCGGAGGCGGAGGCTCTGGCTGGGCGGTTCGAGCGAACCTTGGCAGAGTTACGACAAGCGGTTTGGCCTCAGAGGCGGGTGCTGTATTTGATCTGGCGCAAGCCGTGGATGGGGATCAGCCGCGAGACTTATATTTCCAAAATGTTGGGGTTAGTGGGTTGGGAGACCTTGCCGGTCGAATCCGAAGCGCGTTATCCGAAGTTGGAAATCACTCCGACGCTGTTGGGTTCGGTCGATCTAGTTCTATTCAGCAGCGAACCGTATCGGTTTGTGCCGGAGGATTTAGAAACCTTCGCTCGCGATTATGATTGTCCGCTGGAAAAATTGCGGCTGATCGACGGGGAAATGAGTTCGTGGTATGGCAGCCGGGCGATTCAGGGATTGCAGTATTTGCAGCAATTGGTACGCGAATATTGATGTGATGAAATTGTGGAAGGTAATGCATTCCACTTATCTGTGGCTTTTGAACCTAATAAACCGCACTTCTCCAGCATAATCGACTTGTACAGCTGATTCTTGCATCAGCTTCAGCACCTGCCGGCCTTCATACCGCGAGTACCGGCACCAATTAACGGAAAAGCAATAGAGCGATAGCCGTTTTGTTGGGCTAGGATCAGGGCATTACGGACGCAGTTACGAATAGCGGTTTCTGAGGTCATCCACAGCATATTAAGACCGGCGACATGAATGATAGCTTTAAATGGCAAGTGTCCTGCACTCGTAATGACCGCTCCACCCAGCGGAATGATTCCGAAACGGTTTAATTCGCGGAAAGGCTGATAGCCTGCGCGTCGTTTGATGGCTCCTGAAACACCTTGTGACCATAAAAGCCACCAAGGAATGAAGTTACGATTCCAGGCATTGACGATAACCTCAACATCTTGATCCAACAAATCACCTTCAGTCACAGTCAGATGCATAGTACAAGCATTCGTCAGAAAATAACCACGCGATTACGACCCTGCATCTTGGCGCTATAGAGCGCGTTATCCGCTCGATCAAGCGCCGCTTCAGCGCTTAAGTCTTCAGCATGAAACTCACTTAAGCCGATGCTGACGCTTGCGTTAGTTCCAGTGATATTTAACTCGCAAAATGTGCAGGCCGCTTGTTCTCTAATTCTTTCAGCCATGCGGTAAGCATGTTGTACGTCAGTTTGAGGCAATAGCACGACAAATTCATCTCCGCCAAAACGTGCTGGCAAATCGGTCGTGCGCAGTTCCTTTTTGCAAACGTTGGCGAGCGCAATGATGACCTTATCGCCAATCAAGTGGCCATGATGATCATTGATGTTCTTAAGATAATCGATATCAAAGGCCAAGATGGCAGTTGGAATGCGGTAGCGTGTATACAGATCATGATGACTTTTCATGCTCTGTATGAGTTTACGGCGATTGGCTAATCCAGTCAGTGGATCGGTTTCACTCTGTTCTCGTAGCTGTTCCTCTAAGCGATGACGAGCGGTGATGTTACTTGCTACCCACAATACGGCTTCTTCTCCATCTACGCGAAAATTGAGTTTCTGAATACGGCCTTCAAACCAGATGGATTCTGCTGGGCCTTCAGCATTTAAGCCCTTAATATCATTTCCAGCAAGGCCGTATTCGACAATCTGTAAACCATTGCTGTCTAAGGTCTTTTCAATACAACTGAGAATCCAGGCGGCCCTTTCTTGATCTACTACTTCGGTAATGAAACGGCCAACAAGATTGGTACCGTCATGGTAATAGCGGGAATCCGAGCCACCAAAGACGGCGACATAGCGTCCGCTGCGCGTGAGAATAAAGGTGGGGTCCGGCAAAGCCGCCAAAACGGCCAAGATCTGCTCAGGGATAAACATGGTCATTAATGGTATTCGGGAATGCCGGAAATAGGCGATAGAAAGAATTCACGAACTGTAGCCTTGAGATAGCGACGGATAATACCTATAAGTGTAATCCACTGAAGCTCTAGCGCTTCATAATACTCCCCAACACCCCTCTTAAAATCTGCTTCCCTAATTGATTGCCTGCGGTGCGCAGGGTGGATTTCGCCATCGCCTCTAAGGCCCCTTGGCGGCGACTGGTGCCAAACAGCCAATCTTTCACTAAACCACCAATACCTTCATCTTCCTGGGTAGCCGCTTTAGCCTTGGCTTTTGGTTCCGCAATTGCCATTGCTTCCGCACGTTGCTGAAGCCGTTCATGAGCCGATTCCCGATTGACGGCCGTATCGTATTTACCGCCAATCGGCGAAAGTTGCCGCACACTGGCCCGTTCCTGTTCGCTGATGGCGCCGATCCGGCAATGCGGCGGCACGATCAACGTCCGTTCCACCGGCAACGGTACACCACCTTCTTGCAAAGTCGTCACCAGCGCCTCACCGACGCCAAGCTGGGTGATGATCTCCGCCACATTCAAGCGCTTGTTTGGCGGGAAGGTTTCAGCAGCCGTTCTGACCGCTTTCTGATCGCGTGGGGTGAAGGCGCGCAAGGCATGTTGCAGGCGATTACCCAGTTGGCCCAGCACCTGATCCGGCACGTCATCGGGCAATTGCGAGATAAAATAGACGCCGACGCCTTTGGAACGGATCAAGCGCACCACCTGTTCGATCCGTTGGCGCAACGAATCGGGCGCATCCGCGAACAACAAATGCGCCTCATCGAAGAAAAACACCAGTTTCGGCACCTCGACATCACCCACTTCCGGCAAATTCTCGAACAACTCCGACAACATCCACAGCAGGAACGTGGCGTATAAGCGTGGTTTATGAATCAGCGATTCAGCCGCCAGAACATTGACCACGCCCCGCCCGGTCAGATCGCGGCGCATAAAATCCGCCAGATCAAGCGCCGGTTCGCCAAAGAATTGATCGCCGCCTTCCTGCTCCAGGCACAGCACCGCCCGCTGAATCGCACCAATGGATTGGGTACTGACCAGACCGTATTTGCCGGAAATCTCCTTGGCGTTCTCACTGACAAAAGCCAGCATCGAGCGCAGATCATCCAGATCAAGCAACAGCAGCCCGTTATCATCAGCGACCTTGAACGCCACTGTCAGCACCCCTTCCTGGGTGTCGTTTAGCTCGAACACGCGCGCCAACAGAGGTGCGCCCATCTCCGAAATCGTGGTGCGCACCGGATGACCGTTCTTGCCGTACAAATCCCAAAACACCACCGGATTAGCCTGCGCCGACCAGTCCTTGACGCCCAGTTTTTTGAGTCGATTCTGCACCTTGTCACTGGCTTGGCCAGGCTGACTTAGGCCCGCCAGATCGCCTTTGACATCGGCCAGGAATACCGGCACGCCCAAGCGCGAAAAGCCTTCCGCCAACACCATCAACGATACCGATTTGCCGGTTCCGGTGGCTCCAGCGATCAGACCGTGGCGGTTGGCGTACTTGCCGAGCAGGTAAACGTCCTGGTCGCCTTTGCCTACATAGATATCGTTCATGGCCGTGTCTCTGTGAAAGGGGGTGGTGGCGGGTGGGCTAGAGCTTGTGAGTTTCCGGGGTCAAGCCATGGTCTCGATACCGCCGGAACCGCTCGCGCGATTTCGCCAATACCTCCGGGCTTTGATCCACTAACTCGACCACCCGCTCAAAACGTGCAAAATCTTCCGGCAGTTCGTTGCTGAAATTAATCAGCACCTGCGCGTGGCGGTCGGGCGCTAAGCGGGTGCCGATCAGGATCGGCGAATCGTTCTCACCGGTCAGCGGGTAGCGTTCGTGCGGGATGAAGCTGTCCTGCCGGAAGGTCCACAGCAGATCATCCAGTGCCGCCGCCTGGGCTTCGGAGGCGGCGAGAACGTACAGGGTATGGCCCAGATGGTAGGCTTTGTCGATCAAACGGCAGGCCAATAGCACGCGGCCATTATCTTTTTGATCGGGCAGGACGTAGAAATCGACGCGCGTCACGTCATGATTTCTCTTTGGTTTCAGCCGCCCGATCCAGTAAATACTGGGTCAATAATGGCACGGGCCGACCGGTTGCGCCCTTGGCCTTGCCGGTTTTCCAGGCAGTGCCAGCGATGTCCAGATGCGCCCAATGGAACTTCTTGGTGAAGCGTGACAGGAAACAAGCTCCCATGATCGCGCCGCCATCCCGGCTACCTGAAATATTGGCGATATCGGCGAAATTGCTGTCGAGTCCTTCCTGATAGTCGTCCCACAGCGGCAGTTCCCACGCCCGATCATAAGCAGCCTGACCGGCAGCGAGCAGCGCATTAGCCAGCGGGGAATGATTGCTGAACAGGCCATGCGGATGCCGACCGAGCGCGATGATACAAGCGCCGGTCAACGTGGCGATGTCAATCACCGCCGCTGGTTCGTCGCGCTCGGCGTAGGTCAGGGCATCGCACAGGATCAAGCGACCCTCGGCGTCGGTGTTCAAAATTTCGATGGTCTGGCCGGATAGGCTGGTGACGATATCGCCTGGCCGACTGGCCCGACCCCCCGGCATATTTTCCACCGTCGGGATTAAACCGGTCACATTCAAGGGCAATTGCAACTCGGCGCAGGCCCGCAGCGTTCCCAATACGCTGGCGGCTCCACACATGTCGAATTTCATTTCGTCCATGCCCTCGCCGGGTTTTAGCGAGATGCCGCCGGTGTCGAAAGTCACCCCTTTGCCGACCAGCACATAAGGTTTTGCCGGCGCCGGTCCTTGTCGATAATCGAGCCGGATCAGTTTGGCCGGTTGCGCGCTGCCCCGCGTCACCGACAGCAGCGCGCCCATACCCAACTGTTCCATGTCAGCTTCTTCCAGTATCTTGACGCGCAGGGTCCGAAAAGCCTGCGCTAAGGCCAGGGCTTGTTCAGCCAGATAAGTCGGGGTACAGATATTGGCCGGCAGATTGCCCAAGTCCTTGGCCAAGGCACTACCAGCGGCAATCGCCACGCCCTCGTTGATGGCTTGTTCGGCTGACGGCAGTTCCCGCCGACCAGGTACGCTGAGTATAATCTTGCGTAATGGTCGGCGGGCCGGGTCTTTTTTGCTTTTAAGCTGATCGAAGCGGTATTGCGCCGTTTCAACGGCTTCTACCATCTGCCGAATCTTCCAGTTAAGATCGCGGCCCCGTACCGCCAGATCGGTGAGATAAATGGTCGCATCGGCGGCACCGGTCTCGTTGAGCGTGGTCGCAACATGGGCGGCAATTTTATGGAAGCGGCGGTCGTCGATTTCGCGTTCCCGGCCGCAGCCGATCAGCAGTACCCGCTCGCAGGAGGCGTTAGGAATATTGAACAGCAAGAGTGACTGGCCCGGTTTGCCTTCCAGGTCGCCCCGGCGTAGTAAGGTACTGAGATAACCGCCACAGGCAGTGTCAAACTGTTCGGCGGCTGAGGTCAGGCGCCGCGATTCATAGATGCCGAGTACTAAGCAAGCGGTACGTTGTTTTTCTGGGGTGCCGCTTTTGACCGAAAATTCCATCGGTAGGCTACTCCTCTGATCGACGGGGGTTCCCGCATGGAAACCAGGTAACAAATTTTAATGAGTTTAGCGAGAAACCGTGCCGTCTCACAGTCGTACCCCAGATAGCTCACTAGCCGTGCCCTCTATCTCTATCATCGACCGTTATCTGATCCGTGAGATCGGCCTGACTTTCCTGGCAACCGTGCTGGTTCTGTTGGCAATGGTGCTGAGTCATCGGCTGGCAGGTTATTTAAGTAAAGCCGCCAGCGGACTCTTGGCACGGGATTCCATTTTTCTATTAATCGGATTACAGGCCAGTCATTTTTTGGTCGTGCTCATCCCTTTGGGGTTCCTGCTGAGCATCATGCTGACGCTGGGTCGCTTGTATCGCGACCATGAAATGACCGCCTTGGCAGCGTGCGGCTACGGTCCGCTATCCGTCTATCGAGCAGTTTTACTGCTGGCAGCACCGCTGGCATCCTTCACCGCTGTTCTCTCCTTAATGGTGGTGCCGCTGACGATGGATTGGCAGTTCGAAGTTTTGGCCAGGGCACGTAAGGAGGCGGAAGCTTCGATGTTCACACCGGGGACCTTCCGCGAGGTACTCAATGGCCGACATGTCGTTTATATCGGCGCCTTAGACGAGCGTGAACTGCGCCATGTGTTTATTCAAACCCGTGAGCCGGATGGCGATATCAGCATCACGACCGGTGAGCGCGGCCACCAGGAAACCGGCGAGGACGGTATCCGCCATATCGTCCTGGATCATGGCTATCGTTACCGGGGGACGCCCGGCCGGGGTGATTACGAAGTCTTACGCTTCGAACGTGGGACGGTGCGGGTGGATACGGCGCCGCCTCGGCAAGAGTGGCGTAACCGGGAAACGATTGCCACCTCGCAGTTGTGGAGTTCGAAAGAACCCGATCACATCGCCGAATTCCAAATGCGCCTTAATAGCCCAGTCCAAGTCCTGGTCATTGCCTTGTGGGCGCCTTTGCTGGCCCGATCTAAGCCGCGCGAGGGCCGCTATGGCCGGATTGTGGCCGGCGTGCTGATTTACGCGATCAATTTCAACCTGGTGGGAGTTGGCGAATCCTGGCTCAGCCACGGCATCATCGGCGCCGGACTCGGTTTGTGGTGGGTGCATGGTGTGTTCCTGCTACTTGGCCTTGGTCTATTGCTGCACCATTACGTTGGCAGTCGAGGTTTAGGGTTGTTGAACCCGGCACACTGGCGCGCTGGTCGCGCATGAGGATTCTGGATCGGTATATCTTCCGTACCGTCGCCAGTGCAACCTTAGTGGCGCTGCTGGTGTTGCTGCTGCTGGAATCCTTCCTCGGCTTGCTGGTGGAATTGGAGCAGGTCGGCAAGAACCACTACGATTTCGCGGCGATTATCCGTTACCTTCTCCTGGTGCAGCCGCAGCGCTTATACGAACTCTTTCCGATGGCGTTGCTGGTTGGCGGCTTGCTGGGGATGGGTGCCCTGGCTAGTGGCAGTGAGTTGATCGTCATGCGGGCGGCTGGTGTATCGCTCACTCGGCTAACCCGTTCCGCCCTACAAGCGGGGTTTCTGCTCAGCTTGGTGGTGTTGGCTATCGGCGAGTTCGTCGCGCCGCCATTGGAGCAAATAGCCAGCGAGCAGCGCGCGACGGCGAAGAGTGAGGGTATGGCTATTCGCGGTGGTCGGGGTTTTTGGGCACGCGATGGCGATTACTTTATCCATGTGCGGGCGGTGCTACCTGGCATCCGTTTGGTGGACATTCACATTTTCAAGATCGGGCCGCAGGATCAGCTAGAGGCGGTGACAGCTGCTCAAGGAGCGCGTTATCAGGAAGGCCGTTGGGTTTTAGAGGGTATAGACCGCAGTACCTTAAGTGATGATAGGGTACATAGCGAGCGGTTGAATGACTTGGCGTTGGTTTCGGAGATCAGCCCCAAGGTACTGGATGTGTTGGCAGCGAATCCCAACGACTTGTCGATTCGGGATCTGTGGGTTTATGTCGGTTATCTGGAGCGCAACGGTTTGGATGCTGCGAGCCACCGGCTGGCCCTGTGGCGTAAACTCCTGGCACCGCTTACCTATCTGGCCATGCTCGTTGTCGGTATGCCGTTCGTATTTGGCCCGCAACGCTCGGCCGGTACCGGTCAGCGCCTGCTGATCGGCCTCTTACTCGGCCTGGCGTTTTTTCTAGTCAATTATTTGTTGGGCAATGTGGTGCTGTTGTATGGCTATCCGCCACTGCTGGGCGCGATTTTGCCATCGTTATTGTTTTTGGGTGCCGGTTTCCTGGCCTTGAATCGCTTGCGATGAACGGCTGGTGCGCTTGGGCAGCATTAACAATTCGGTGGATGAAACCTGATCAGGCAGGCGCAGCGCCTGGATCATGATCAAGGAGAGCAAGCCGGCACTCAGACTTAGTACGGTTGCCCCCAGCGCCCGGTGTAGGTAGAGCAGGGGCGCGAGCCAAAGGCCACCGACGAGGAAACGCGCCAGCGCTTGCCACCAACCGATCCCGTTGCCATCGTACCGCCGCACCTGAATCCGCCAGGCACGCATTCCCAGGGTTTGGCCACCATGGACCCAAAACCCACCGTAGAAGAGAAAGCAGACCAGCAACAAATACATGGAAAAGAAGGGGTTGCTCCGTAGCGGGTCATGGAGCGTAACGGTTTCCCCGCCCCACACGGCGACCGCTATCGCCAGAGCCAGGGCGCTGGCGACCAACAACACGCCCGCCAACAGCAGGCTATCGTAAAGAATCGCCGCCAACCGGCGGGGCAAGCGGGCGCGCGGGAGCGGCAAAGCCGGCGGTACGTCGGCAGCGGATGCCGGTGGGTTGGCAGGATCAAGGGTCACATCAGGCCCCGGCATACGTCGCTACCAAAAGAACCCAGGCTGATCAGTGATCACGAGCCGCCCGGCGCTTTTTGGGCCGTGGTTTGCTGGAGTGCTCGCTGCTTGCCTTGTCAGAAGGGTTCACGGTGGGTGAGGTTGGCGCGCTGGCGGTCGTTTGAGCGGCGGCTTTTTTATCACCACCCGAATCGCTGGCGACGGATTTTTTCTCACCGGCCGCTTTCGTCTTGGTGCTATCGGTAGTGACGACCGGTGGTGGGGTTAAAATCGATTCACCGCTGGTGGAGCGAGGGCTGCCCAGCCAACGGTTGATTTCCGCCATGTCCACTTCCGCCAATTGCCCTGCGGCTTGCCGTAGCGACAGATAATTGGTGATGTAGGTGTAGCGGGCATTGGCGTAATTGCGTTCGGCAAGATAGAGATTACGCTCGGCATCCAGCACATCGCCGATGGTGCGGGTGCCGACCTCATAACCGGCCTGATTGGCTTCCAACGCGCTACGGGTGGAGGTGCGAGTCTGATCAAACGCCTTGATCTGGCTGATGGCAGTTTCCTGCCCACGATAGGCGTTGCGCACAGTGCGGATGATTTCGCGCTGCTGATTTTCAAATGTTTGCCGAGCCGCTTCGTATTTATAGGCGGCCTCGCGCGAGCGTGAGGATACCGCTCCGCCACTGTAGAGCGGAATGGTCAGCGCCAGATTGATCTGACTGCTGGCCGTGTTGCTGTTGAGGCCGTTATCGGTATCGAACCGGCTGACCCGCAAATCCACGGTCGGATAATGCGCGGCTTTTTGTAATTTGATGTTTTCTCTCGCCTGATCGACCTCGAATCCGGCACTGCGCAAAGCCAGATTATTTTCCAGTGCCATGCGTACCCATGCGTCGGGATCGTGCGGTTCGGGTAGCGCCAGCGGCATCCGCTCGGTTAGGGCCTGGAGTTGTGCATAGTCCTCGCCGGTTAGTTGGCGCAACAGCTCGCGCGCGGCTGCCAGTTTATTGGTGCCATCGATCTCCTGGGAGACGGCGATATCGAAGCGGGCCTGCGCGTCATACACATCGGTGATGGTCGCCAGTCCGACTTCGAAGCGCCGGGTGGCTTGCTCTAACTGACGCGCAAACGCATTCTTTTCGGCGATGGCGTAGGTGAGGTTATCCAACGCTGCCAGTACCCCGAAATAACCCTCGGCGACCCGTAACGCCAGGCTGTTGCGGGTATTGCCGAGGTTGACATCCGCTTGGCCGGCGGTCGCTTCCGCCAGCCGCTCTCTGACATGATGGCTACGGTTATAAAGGGGTTGTACCAGGCTGACGCCGTAGGTGTGACTGTCGAGCGATGACGGCCCTGGGCCGGCGCCTTCGATCCCGAAGGCATGGCCTTGCTCCAGGGTCGCTCCGACAGTCGGGAGAGATAAAGCCCGCGCCTGTGGAGTGGCTTCCTGAGCCGCTTCGCGATTGGCCACCGCTGCCTTAAGGATCGGATCGTTTTCTTCGGCCTGGCGGTAAACTTGCAACAAGTCCTCCGCTGCCGCCGACCAGCTACACGACGCGGCGATGATCCCGGCTAACATCAGACGCTGGAGCTTGATCATGACTGAAAGAGTTTCCCTCAGATATTAGTAAACGCTAATATACCAGAGAGCCGAAACGGCAGGGAACCGCTTAGCGCCGTGATCGTCTGCTTTGATGGATGCCTAGAAGACGAATTTTTTTGCCGGAGCCGCATTGCGCAGAGGCGCCAGATCAGTCTCAAACAGGCTTTCCTGAACCCATTCACGCTCACCGACCCGGGTGATCAGCAACGCTTGTAGAGCCGGCGCTTTGCCTGCGACCACGAACAAGCGCCCTCCCAGACTCAGACTCTGCCGCCATTCATCGGTAACGGTTGCGACCGAGCCGGTCAAGGCAATGGCGTTGTAGCGGTGGGCGCCCCAGCTCTGGCTGGCATCCCCGCTGTGCAGAACGATATTGCTGAAGCTATGCGCCTTGAGCTTGTGACGTGCGGTTTCGGTGAATTCTGGGACGATATCGACGCTGACGACGTTGTTTGCTAGCCGCGCCAGGCAGGCGGTCAAAAACCCGCTGCCGGTGCCGACCTCCAGCACGTTATCGGCCGGTTGCACCGCGAGCGCTTGCAAGAGGCGGGCTTCCAGATTGGGTTTCATCATAAATTCCCCATGACCCAAGGGAATGGCGACATCACTGAAGGCCACATTGTGGTAGCGTTCCGGCACGAATGCTTCGCGGGGTACACCGGCGAGGGTATCCAACACCCGCTGATCCAGGACCTCCCAAGGCCGGATCTGCTGTTCGATCATGTTGTGGCGGGCAAGTTCGAGATTGAATGCGGTCATGTTCGGGTCCTGTCAGCGTTTAGCGGTGTTCTTAGGAGTACGGTGAAGACCACGGGAACGAAATTCCCCTCCCGGTTCAGGGGTGTCCCATTCTAGCACAGGGCTTTTTGATGACGACGGCTTACAAGAAAGTTGCTCCGACTGAAAAGAGCCGTTCGACCTCCGGTACCCGCTTCTTGTCGATAAGAAACAGAATCACATGGTCGTCGGCTTCGATGACCGTATCGTGGTGACCGATGACAACCTCATCGCCGCGCGCGATGGCGCCGATGGTCGTGCCCGGCGGCAAACGGATTTCCTCAATCCGCCGGCCGACGACTTTCGAGGTTTTGTAGTCGCCATGCGCGATGGCTTCAATCGCCTCAGCCGCGCCGCGCCGCAGCGAATGCACCTTCACCACATCACCGCGCCGTACATGGGTGAGCAAGCTGCCGATGGTGGCTTGTTGCGGCGAAATGGCGACATCAATGATGCCAGAGGATTCGACCAGTTCGACGTAAGACAGAAGATTGATCAGCGCCATGACCTTACGGGCACCCATGCGCTTGGCCTGCATGGCCGAGAGGATATTGGCCTCATCGTCATTGGTGACGGCACAATACACATCAACGTGCTCGATATTTTCCTGCCGCAGCAAGTTCTCATCAGCGGCATCGCCGTGCAGGACGATGGCTCGATCCAACTGTTCGGATAACCGCTTGGCGGTGACGGGGTTACGTTCGATGACCTTAACCTGGAAACGGTCTTCCATCCCTTGCGCCAAGCGGGCACCGATATGGCCACCGCCGGCGATGATGATGCGCTTGACCGTCCGATCCAGCTTGCGTAGCTCTGAAACGATCACGCGGGTATTCTTGCGGGCGGCGATCAAAAACACTTCATCATCGGCTTCGATCACCGTGTCACCTTCGGGGATGATCGCGCTGCCCCGGCGAAAGATGGCTGCTACCCGCGTGTCGATACCTGGCATCCGCTCCGGCAAGGTACGCAACGCCTGGCCAATCAGGGCGCTCCCCTCATAAGCTCGCACGCCCACCAGGCGCACTTGGCCTTCGGCAAAATCCAATACCTGAAGCGCGCCGGGGTGCTCGATGATCCGCTGGATGTAGTCAGTCACCAGTTGTTCGGGACTGATCATCACGTCTACCGGTAGCGCGTCGTCCTTGAAGAGCTGCTCGCGATAGAGGGTATAACTACCGGATCGTATCCGTGCGATCTTGGTGGGGGTGTTAAACAGCGTGTGCGCGATCTGGCAGGCGATCATGTTGGTTTCATCGCTGTCGGTCAACGCGACCAGCATATCGGCGTCGGCGGTACCGGCCTGCTCCAGAACGGTCGGATAAGACGCTGGGCCGCGCACCGTGCGGATGTCGAGCCGATCTTGCAACGCTTGCAGGCGCTCGGCGTTGGCATCGACCACGGTCACGTCGTTAGCTTCACTGGCCAAAATGTGGGCGACTGAACCGCCCACCTGACCGGCGCCGAGAATCACGATCTTCACAGGCTTTCCTCATTCATCGAGCGCTTTCTTGGGGTCGATGCCCAACGCGCGCAGCTTACGGTAGAGATTGGTGCGTTCCATCCCAACCCGATCCGCCAAGCGAGCGACGTTGCCCTCGCATTCACGGAACTGTTGCATGAGATAGGTGCGCTCGAACTGTTCCCGCGCTTCCCGTAGTGGCAGGTTTAACGGGATGGTGCCGACCTCCTGGTTTTTAACGGCAGTGATGCCGCGCACGGCGGCGTCTACTTCGTCCAGGGTGATCTCTTCTTCACCGCCCAGGATCAGCAGGCGCTGCACCAGGTTTTTAAGTTCGCGGATATTGCCGGGCCAATTGTAGTTGCGCATCCGATTTTGCGCGGCCAGGGTGAAATGACGATAGGTCAATCCTTCCTGATCGACGAAATAGCCGACGTAATAATTCAGCAATTCCGGCACATCCTCAATGTGATCGCGCAGCGGGGGCAGCTTGATCGGCACCACGTTGAGCTGATAGTACAGATCCTCGCGAAAATGCCCCACTGCGACTTCTTGCTCCAAATCACGATGGGTGGCAGCGGCCACGCGCACGTTAACCCGAACCGGTTCCTTGCCGCCGATGCGCAAGAAAGAGCCGTTTTCCAGGGCGCTGGCGAGTTTGGCCTGCGCTTCGAGATCCATATCGGCCAGTTCATCCAAAAATAGCGTGCCGCCGCTGGCCTGCTCCAGACGTCCGTAATGCACCCGGTCGCCCTGCTCGGAGCCGAACAACTCCAGGCTGGCGTTTTCACGAGCGATGGAACCAACGCCGACATCAATGAACGGGCCGGCGCGGCGTGGGCTATGCGCGTGCAAAAAGCGAGCATAGACTTCTTTGCCAGTGCCGGGTTCGCCAAAGATCAGCACCGGAGCATCGTGTTGGGCGATGCGCAGAACTTGCGCACGAAGCCGTTGTACCACCTCGCTACGGCCGACCGGCTCGGCAATGATTCGCTGCTGGCGGCGCAGATTCAGGTTTTCCTTCGCCAGCCGATCCGCATCCAGCGCCCGCTCGACGGTTAACAACAGCTTGGCCATCGACAGCGGCTTTTCGATGAAATCGTAGGCGCCCAGGCGGGTGGCCTCCACTGCCGTTTCAACCGTGCCGTGCCCAGACATCATGATGACGGGGCAGGGGAGGTGATCACCTTCACTCCATTCCTTAAGCAAACTGATGCCGTCGGTATCCGGCATCCAGATATCCAGCAAGATCAAATCGGGGCGCTGGGCGCGACGGGCTTCCCGCGCGGCGGCGGCGTTTTGGGCCGTCGTGACCGCATAACCTTCATCTTCCAAAATATCTTTTACCAGGTCACGAATATCGGGTTCGTCATCGACGACCAGAATATAAGACGCGCTCATGCGTCGTCCTCCTTATCGGTATGATGCAACGGCGGGGCGGGCATGGGCGAAGCCTCGGCCTGCGCGGGATCGTGAAAAATCGGCAGGCGAACCGACACGCGGGCGCCGCCGTCCGCCGGGGTTTCCAGCTGAATCCAGCCGCCGTGCTCTTCGACGATTTTTTTGACTATCGCCAATCCTAATCCGGTTCCCTTGGGTTTGGTAGTCACATAAGGCTCAAAGGCGCTGGCCAGGATATGATTCGGGAAGCCGGGGCCGTTGTCGCGCACGCTCAGCTCGATGCAATCCGCTCCGGCAACGTGTTCGCGGCGGGAACTGACCCACAGCGTAGATCCCTGGCCGTCGCGCATGGCTTCGATGGCATTCTTGACCAGGTTATGCAGCAGTTGCCGTAGACGGCCATTATCCCCATTGATGAGCAAAGGCTCTGGCGCTAACTCAAGCTTGATTTCTACGCCGGCCGGGTAGTCACGATACAGGTAAAGGACTTCGGTGATGAATTCGTTGAGTTCTAGCGGAGCCAGTTGCAGGCGTGGTGATCGGGCATACTCGTTGAAGGCATCGACCATTTCCTTCATGGCTTGTACCTGTTGGACGATGGTGTGAGTACCGCGTTCCAGGACTTTACCTTGTTCCTCGTCGAACAGTTTCAAATACTTGTGCCGGATGCGCTCGGCGGCCAACTGGATAGGCGTCAGCGGGTTTTTGATCTCGTGGGCTAGGCGCCGCGCCACTTCAGTCCAGGCGGCTTCGCGCTCGGCCCGCACCAGGTTGGTGATATCGTCGAAGACGATGACATGGCCACCCCGCAGGCCTACTGCGTCCGGCAAAGCGCTGCCCCGACACATCAGGATGCGGCGACCGGTCGCGCCGAACCAGGGAATTTCTTCGCGCCAGTCGCCGGTCGTTTCCAAATGCGGGCCGATAGCGGCGATAAAGTCCTGTAGAAGCGGTTGCGTCTGTGCGATCCATTGCGGATTGCCACCGAGATAATCATCTAATTTCACACCAAGTAACTGGCTAGCAGCCGTATTGCATGTCTGTAGATGGCCCCCTTGGTCGATGATGACCACCCCCGATGACAGCCGGGCCAGCACGGTTTCCAGATACGCCCGCTGGCTTTCCACCAAGGCTTGGCTGCGCTGTGCCGCATCGCGCGCCTGAGCCAGATTACGGGTCATCTCGTTGAAGGATTCCACAAGAAATCCCAACTCATCGCTGCCGGCACCGGCCAGTTGTTTGTTGAATTGGCCGGCGGCGACGGCTTGGGTTCCATCCGCCAATTCCCGCAGTGGTCGCACCAGTCGCCGCGCTGTATAAAACGCAGCCCAGAAGGCGGCCAGCACCGCAAACAGCAGAGCGAGCGAGAGCGTCAGCGTGAAGCTGACCTTGAGTGGCGCCCGCAGAAACGTCAGCTCTCGATAACTATCAAACGCGGCCTGGACCGCATCGGCTAATAGGCTCAAACGGTCAGTCACCGGGACTAAAGCTTGCAACAGCCGCTCTTCGTTGCCCACGCGACCGGCTGAGACCACGACACGAATATGAAAACCGGTTTCGCCGGTTGGCTCCAAACCGACGTAAGCACGGCCTTGGCGAACTTGCAGCAGGACGGTTTCCGGCGGAGAGTGCGGCAGCATGGCCATGGGGTCCATCGTGGCGGTGGCAATGATGCGGCCGCCCTGACCGAAGAGGGTCAGTTCGGAGGCCTCGCCCAGATCAAGCTGGGCGTCCAGTTGGCGGCCAAGCTGCTCGCTGTCGCTATCCAGCATCCTTTCAGCAGTTCGGGCAGTTTGCTTGAGCACCTCACGCATCCGCAAATCCAACGCGGTTCGGCTGAGTTCAAGTGCGTCTTCCAGACCACGATCCACCTGAACGTTGAACCAGCTATCGATGCCGCGTTGCAAAAAATGCAGCGAGAAACCATAGACCAAGGCTACCGGAGTGATGGCCAGCAGCGCGAAAATCCCGGCCAGGCGCAGGGTCAGCCGCGAGCCGGGCACACGATGGCGGTACAGGCGGATCAGACCAACCAGGTTGTACAGGATCAGGATAGCCAGCGCTGCAAGCCCGACGGCGCTGACCAGCAACAGCCAGGAGTACATTTTGCCAAACTGGGCTGAATTGGTAGTGGCGCGACCCATCAACACTAAGAGCACAAGCAGCAAGCCCAGCAGCAGAATCGTGGGGGCCAGTCCCTGACCTCTGGCCAGCCGGCGGATCAAAGCGGCCATGTGTACCAATCACTCGTCAGGCGCCAATCATCGGAGAGATAGGCAAGCACCCGTAGCGGCACCGGCAGGGATTCGATATCGAGCCAAGCCCGCAGCGCGCCTTCATAGCGTTCGTTGGGCGATAACAACCCTTTATCTAAAAAAGGAAAGTCATGGATTTGCCCGATGAATTGCAATGCAGCGTTTCCGGTGGGGAAGCCCCGACGCTCACCGCTGTTGAGGTTATTGACCAGATACTGTCGACTAAGGGTGTGATACTCCAGCCGAAAGCGCTGGCTTAGGCTGTAAACCGTTTCATCCCATGCCCAGGACCGTCGGCGGCGAACCGCCATTTCGATTTCGACGGTCAGCGGTACCCCGTTTTGCATCGCGTCCAGTGCGGGCTTGCTGAAATGGTACTCAATCCGCGCACTGAGCCGGTAAAGACCACTGTCTAGCTTGGTGGAGGCGGAGATGACCTCAAAACCGCCCGCCCAGGCCCCAGAGAGATTTAGCAAACCCAAGAGTAGCCACAACAGAGGGGCGACACCAAGTCGTTGAGCGTGCTGCCTAACAATGGGCATGGCTACGCTCCTGAAGATGAGGCCGGCTTGGCCAAGAAAGCGTAGTAGAAACCGTCCATACCAGAGTCGCCAGGCAACGTTTGGCGGCCGTGGGCTAGGGCACGCCCCCAACTCGCTGTGATCGGCCGCTCGCTGGCGTCTGGCTGAGCGGCGAGAAAAGCCATGATGACCCGCTCGTTTTCCTGACGGAGGACTGAGCAGGTGACATACAGCAAGCACCCGCCAGGCCGTAGCAGCGGCCAGAGTGCGGTGAGCAGCGCGCCCTGTTGGGCTACCAGCGCGGCGATATCGCTCTCGCGCCGCAACAGCTTGATATCGGGATGTCGGCGAATCACTCCCGTGGCCGAACAGGGTGCATCCAACAGAATCCGGTCGAACAGATCGCCATCCCACCAGGTGGTAGGGTGAGCGGCATCGCCGGTTATCAGGTGCGCGTCCAATCGCAAGCGGTGCAGATTGGCGCGCAGTGGTTCCATCCGACCGGCGTTTTGCTCCAAAGCGACCAGCCGAAGGTGTGGTTCGTACTCCAACAGGTGGCCGGTTTTGCCGCCAGGAGCCGCGCAAGCATCTAGCACACGTTGTCCAGGGTGAAGATCGAGCAGCGGTGCGGCCAATTGAGCGGCGGCATCTTGCACCGACACCCAACCGGTATCGAATTCTGGTATGGCAGCCGTTTCCAGAGGCTCAGATAGAATCAGGGCTGTCGGCACCCCAGGCACCGGTTGGGCGAGGCGCCCCGCTTCAGCTAATTTCAGTTGATAGCTGTCAAGATCGGTATGGCGCGGATTGACGCGCAGGGTACAAGGTGGCCGACGGTTATTGGCGGCAATGATCGTGGGCCAGTCGTCCGGCCAATCTTGCCGCAGTCGCTCCAGGAGCCAATGCGAATGTGCGCTCTGAGCCTCTGGGGTGCTTGCCAGAAGGCTTACTAATTCGGTACGACGCTTGAGAGCGGCACGCAATACCGCGTTAATGAGTCCTGCCGCCCAGGCTTTGCGTAACTGGCGGGCGGCGTTGACCGTTTCAGACACGGCCGCGTGATCGGGAACCCGCGAGTGCCACAGTTGGTAGAGGCCAATGAGTAGAAGCGCCCGAATTGTGGTTTCAGTCGTTGCCAACGGCCGCACCAGGAGATGGTTAAGCAGCCATTGCAGTTGGAAGTACCAGCGGCAAGTGCCATAGCAAAGTTCTTGCACCAACCCTCGGTCTTGCGGGGCAACCTGCTCCAGAGTAGCGGGTAGGGCTGTGGCGAGCGAGCGGCTTTCGCCCAAAACTTGCCCCATCGCGCGCGCAGCGGCGGCGCGAGGATTCATGCGGGACCCAGCCGTCGGCCGACCAGTCGGCGAGCGGTCAAAAACGCCGCGACCGGTAACGGCCGCCCTCCTGGGAGCTGCACTTTGGTCAGAGACAACACGCCGCTACCGCAGGCCACGCCAATACCGGTCGGCCCTTCGTGGACAACAGTTCCCGGCGGTGCGTCGCATGGCGATTCCTCGGCGCGCGCGCGCCAGATTCGCACGGTTTGCCCATCCAAATGAGTTTGGGCGACCGGATAGGGGTTAAAGGCCAGCACACGCCGTTCCAGCATTGGCGCTGGCTGAGTCCAATCGAGTTCAGTCTCGGCTTTTTCAAGTTTGGCGGCATAAGTAGCGCGGGTGTCGTCTTGCGGTTGCGGGATCAGGGTGCCGGCCAACAGACTCGGTAGTGTTTGCCTTAGAGTGATTGCACCCAACGCCGCTAAGTGATCATGTAATTCGCCGCCGGTCATGCCCGGCGGGATTGGGTATGACGCACGGGCATAGACCGGCCCGGTATCCAGTCCGGCTGCCATTTGCATGATGCAGATTCCCGTTTCGGTGTCACCTGCAAGAATCGCGCGCTGGATCGGCGCCGCGCCGCGCCAGCGTGGTAGTAGCGAGGCGTGGACATTGACGCAGCCCAATCGGGGTATCGCCAATACCGCCGGCGGTAGGATCAAGCCGTAAGCGGCCACGACCAGCAGATCAGGCGCCAGGGCGGCCAGCTCAGCCTGAACACCCGGATCGCGTAAGCTGGTAGGCTGATAAACCGGCATACCGGCAGCCAGCGCCTGGATTTTCACCGGGCTGGGCGCTAAGCGACGGCCGCGTCCAGCGGGGCGATCCGGCTGAGTATAGACGGCGATGGGCGGGTGGTCGGTTTCCAGTAGAGCGCGCAAGCTCGACACGGCAAAATCCGGGGTGCCGGCGAAAATCAGGCGCGCGGCAACCCTGCTCATACGCAGTATGGCAGAACTAATGCGTTGCTGACCGATGAAGGCCGGCTGGTCCGAGCGGATCGGGCCTTCAGGAGAATCGGCTGGTCGAATTTGCTCATCATCAATACAATCAAGACGTGCGAGTTTCCTGCCGGGCTTGTTTTTCCAGCTTCTTTCTAATGCGATCCCGCTTTAGCGTCGATAAATAATCGACAAAGAGTTTGCCGTTCAGGTGATCAATTTCATGCTGGATGCACACCGCCAGCAAGCCGGTGGCATCCAGCTCAAACGGCTCGCCAGCGCGATCCAGCGCGCTAACGCGCACCCATTGCGCCCGTTCGACCGTTTCGTAGAAGCCGGGTACCGACAGACAACCCTCCTCGGACTCGGCTGCGCCTTCCCGTTCCAGCAGGGTTGGATTGATAAAGACCAGTGGCCGATTTTTCTCCTCGGATACGTCCATCACGATGATTCGCTTCTGCACATTGACCTGAGTGGCGGCCAAACCCACTCCCGGCGCCGCATACATCGTGTCCAGCATGTCGTCGATCAGGGCGCGCACGCCGTCATCGACGGTTTCCACCGCCAATCCTGGCCTGCGCAGCCGAGGATCGGGATAATGCAATATCGTCAATTGTGCCATGGTAACCCCGCGAACCAGACTGTTTGAGCGTTCAATCGCCTTTCATGCGGAAATCATACGAGAAACTCCGCTGTGGGAGCTATACTTTGCGCGATGGGGGTGATCCGCTACACTCCCGCCCGTTCCTCCGAAGAATGAGCAAGGATTCATGAACATCACACGTCCCCTAAGGCATCTTGGGACCACCCTGTCCCTAGCGACTGCGGTCCTGCTCGGATCGTGCGCCCAAAGCCCGTTTCAGCCCGAAGCCGGCCCGACGATCATTGACGAACCGCCGCCGGCGGTATCGGGAGCACCTGGACCGGCCGGTCCCAGAGTCGGACCACCCCTAGGACCTGGACTTGGCTTACCCGCCGGACAAGCCCCCATTGCGCTGCGGCCTGATCACCCACAAACTTATACCGTGGTACCGGGTGATACGTTATGGTCCATCGCGTCTCGGTTTCTGAAAAATCCGTGGCAGTGGCGGCAAATCTGGCGAAAGAATCAGCAAATTCGTAACCCGCACCGGATCTATCCGGGTGATGTATTGCGCTTCAGTTACGATCCCGCCGGCAATCCCCAATTGGAAATTGGCCAGCGCGAAGAAGTTCCGCTCCTGAAACTGGTGCCAGAGGTGCGCGTCGAAAGCTTAGTGGAGCCGATTCCACCCGTGCCGCGCGCTGCTATCGAGTCGTTCCTGGCCCGTGGCCAGATTCTCGGCGCGGCTGATTGGCAAAAGCTGCCTTATATCTTAGCCGACGACGACGACCAGGCCATCTATGCTGACCGCGACCGGGTATACGCGCGCGGCGCTGACTTCGATCAATCGCGCTATCAAGTATTTCGGGTCGGTGAGGAATTGCGCGAACCCGGTTCTGGCCGCTCCTTGGGCGTCTCCGGCGTTTACCTTGGGGAGGCGGTCTTAGAGCGAGCCGAAGATCCGGCTACCTTTGTTCTGGCCAAGACCATCGCCCCCGTGCGGGCCGGTGATCGTCTAGTCGAGATCGAAGAAGATAAGGAAGTCTATAGCTTTGAGCCGCATCCGGTACCGCCGGATACGCAAGGCACCATTATTGCCCGCTTGAATACGGATGTAACCCAAATCACGCAGTACAGCAGTGTAGTCGTTAACTTGGGTGCCCAGGAAGGGATGGAGCCTGGCCATGTCTTGGCGATTTTCGGCAAGGACCGCAAAGTAGAAGACCCGGTATCCGGCGGTAGCGTGCGAATACCGGGCGAGCGGGCCGGTTTGCTGATGATCTACAAAGTCCACGATCTTGTGAGCTACGGGTTGGTGATGCAGGCCGAGCGCAGTATCCGGATGCAAGATCGGGTATTGACCCCCTGAGCCAGGAAGCCGCCCGTTCAGCGGCTGACCCGGCCTGGTTACTCGCGCTGTTGCGGGCGCCAGGCATTGGTCCGGCGCGCTCTGCGCGGCTGCTGGAACATTTTGGTTCGGCCGCCGCTGCGCTGGCGGCTGATCGTGCAGAATGGGCGCAGTTGGGAATGCCCGCTGCGGCGCTTGATTATCTGCGCACGCCCGATTGGCGGCGGGTCGAGCAGGATCTCGCCTGGTTGGAACGACCCGGCAATCATCTGCTCCCTGTGAATGACGGGCGCTATCCCCCACTCTTGCGGGAAATTCCCCAAGCCCCTCCCGTGCTGTTCGTGCATGGCGATCCAGATTGTCTGCGGGTGCCGCAACTGGCGGTGGTCGGCACCCGCAATCCCACTCCGTCGGGCAAAGAAACTGCCCGGCAGTTTGCGGCTCATCTCGCCGGGGCTGGCATGATCATTACCAGCGGATTGGCGCTCGGTATTGATGCTGCCGCTCATCAGGGCGCATTGGCAGGCGGTGGCCGTACCATCGCAGTGATGGGTACCAGCCTGGATCAGGTGTATCCGGCCAAGCACCGGGACTTGGCGCGCGCTATTGCTGAACGCGGGGCGTTGGTTTCCGAACTACCCACCGGTACGCCGGCACTGGCGGAGAATTTTCCGCGCCGCAATCGCCTGATCAGCGGTTTGGCGTTGGGAGTGTTAGTGGTAGAGGCGGCGCTGCAAAGCGGCTCGTTGATTACCGCCCGGCTGGCGCTTGATCAGGGCCGCGAAGTGTTTGCCATTCCCGGTTCGATTCACAATCCGCTGGCGAAGGGGTGCCATGCGCTGATCCGACAGGGCGCAAAACTGGTGGAGACCGCCAATGACATTGTGGAAGAGTTGGGTGCCCTCGCGGCGGTCAATGGGGAAGAACGACCCAGTGTGACTGCCACACCCAGTGCAATGGAGCCGTTGGATGCGGATTACCGCCAACTGTTGGCCGCCATGGGAGACGCGCCCGTTGGGGTCGATGTCTTGGTGGAGCGGTGCGGATTGACGGCGGAAGTGGTTTCCTCCATGCTGCTCATTTTGGAGTTGGAAGGTCATACGGTTGCGGTTCCCGGTGGTTTGTATTGCCGCCTCAAGCCCGGATGACGGTGCCTCAAGGAGTGATGGCCTCACACCCTCGGCCCGCCGGCGAGGGTTTTTATTTTGTAAGCTGAGCACTGGAATGAAAGAAAACGTGCTGGATGTGTTGATTTACTTGTTTCAGAGCTACATGGACGATCATGTCGATCCAGACCCTGACCGCGAATCGATCCAGAGCGAACTGGTCGCTGCCGGGTTTGCCTCGCGTGAGGTTCGGCAAGCGTTTGAGTGGCTCGATAGTTTGACGGCGCGGCCGGGAACGCTGGCAGTCAATCCTAGCTCGTATCGCATTTACGTCGGCCCGGAACTGGCCAAGCTGGATGTGGAATGCCGAGGTTTTTTACTGTCTTTGGAACAAGGTGGCATCCTCGGCTCGGAAACCCGTGAGCTGGTCATTGATCGGGTCATGGCATTGGAGGCGGATGACATCGGCTTGCAACAATTGAAATGGATCATTCTGATGGTCTTGTTCAATCAGCCGGGCCAGGAAGAGGCTTATGCGTGCTTGGAAGATATGGTATTCGACGAAATTCCCGGCTACCTTCATTAACAAGTACCCACCCTATAACAACGTGCGTCATTTTTACCTCGCCTGAATTTCCGTCGCGCCGGCGGATTTGAGCGGGTGGGCGCCCTCCCATCCCAGTTACCGACGCCAAGGTTATGAGTAAAAATCTGGTTATCGTCGAATCGCCGGCCAAGGCGAAAACAATCAAAAAATATCTGGGCAAGGATTTCGAGATTCTGGCCTCTTACGGCCATGTGCGCGATTTGATCCCCAAGGAAGGAGCCGTTGACCCCGCGCACGATTTCGCGATGAAGTATCAACTGATCGACAAGAACGAGCGTCATGTCGATGCCATCGCCAAAGCAGCCGCCAAGGCCCAGACGCTCTATCTGGCGACCGATCCAGATCGTGAAGGGGAGGCCATTTCCTGGCATTTGTATGAAATTCTTCGGGAACGCGATTTGCTGGCCGATAAGCCGGTGCAACGAGTAGTGTTCCACGAGATTACCGAACGGGCGATTCTGGATGCCGTGGCCCATCCGCGCACGCTGTCGCTGGCGTTGGTGAATGCCCAGCAAGCCCGGCGAGCGCTTGATTATCTGGTTGGTTTCAATCTTTCGCCGCTATTGTGGAAAAAAATCCGGCCCGGTCTGTCGGCCGGGCGGGTGCAGTCGCCGGCTCTGCGGCTGATCGTCGAGCGGGAAGAGGAGATCGAACGTTTCCAAACCACGGAGTATTGGACGCTCGAAGCCGATGCGCTCAAGGCCGGACAGCCGTTTACCGCCCGATTGATCGAGTACGCCGGTGCCAAGCTGACCCAGTTCAGCGTGGTTGATGGTGCCCAGGCCCAGACCCTGGAGCAGGCGCTGCTGACGGCCGCGCAAGCCAATCTCAAGGCAGTGACCACCCCGCCGGCCGCCAATGCACTGGGCCGCTTGCGGGTGGCGCGGGTCGAGCGCAAGCAGCGCAAACGTAATCCAGCCGCGCCGTTTACCACCTCGACCTTGCAGCAGGAAGCCTCGCGCAAGCTGGGTTTTTCGACCCAGCGCACCATGCGAATCGCCCAGCAGTTGTATGAGGGGATTGATACCGGCCAGGGTGCGGTGGGGCTGATCACCTACATGCGGACCGATTCGGTCAATCTGGCTCAGGATGCAATCAGCGAAATTCGCGCCTTAATTGGCCAGCGGTACGGGGTGAGCAATCTACCGCCCACCGCTCGTGTCTTTAAGACGAAAGCAAAGAACGCTCAGGAAGCGCACGAGGCGATTCGGCCAACGGTGGTGGCGGTAACGCCAGAGTCGATTCGTGCCCAGCTTAATGCGGATCAGTACGCGCTTTATGATCTGATCTGGAAGCGGACCGTGGCGTGCCAGATGATCGCGGCTACTCTGGATACGGTCGCCGCCGATTTGGCTTGCGGGGTCGGTAACCTGTTTCGTGCCACTGGCTCGACCGTCGCTAATCCGGGATTCATGGCGGTCTATCAGGAAGGTGTCGATGATCGACGCGAGGAAGAGGAAGATCGGGCGTTACCGCCTCTGGCGGAAGGTGAGTGGGTCGATATGCTGGCATTACGGCCTGAGCAGCATTTCACCGAGCCGCCACCGCGTTTTTCAGAAGCCAGCCTAGTCAAAGTGCTGGAGGAATACGGGATCGGCCGCCCTTCCACCTATGCCGCGATTATTTCGACCCTGCTCGCACGCGAGTATGCGGTGCTGGATAATCGCCGCTTCAAACCGACCGATATCGGGCGAATCGTTAATCGGTTTTTGACCCGGCATTTTACCCAATACGTTGATTACGATTTTACCGCCCGGCTGGAAGATCAATTGGATGCGGTATCACGCGGCGAGGAAGATTGGGTTCCGTTGATGCGGGAGTTCTGGGACCCATTCCATCAACTGGTTGATGAGAAGGCGGAAAGCGTATCCCGGCAAGAAGTAGTGCAGAGCCGAGAGCTAGGCCATGACCCCAAGACCGGCAAACCAGTTTCGGTGCGATTGGGCCGATTTGGGCCATTTGCCCAGATCGGTGTCAAGGAAGATGCGGATAAACCACGGTTTGCGAGCTTGCGCCCAGACCAGCGCATGGACACGATTTCGCTGGATGAGGCGTTGGTACTGTTCGAGTTGCCCCGCGCTTTGGGAACGACCGAAGAGGGGGAGCCGATTCAGGCCAATGTCGGCCGTTTTGGACCTTATGTGCGTTATGGCAAGAATTATGTTTCCTTGAAGGATGAGAACCCCTACACCGTCAGCCGCGAGCGGGCGTTGGAATTAATCGTCGCGCACCGACAAGCGGCCGCCAACAAGATTCTGCAAGCTTTTCCAGCGTCTGCCATTCAGATTTTGAATGGTAAGTTTGGGCCGTATATTACGGATGGCCAAAAAAATACTCGGTTACCTAAAGGCCGCGAACCGACCAGTTTAACCTTGGCCGAGTGTGAAACGCTGCTGCGTGATGCGCCTGACAAGAAACCAGCGGTGCGACGCGGGAATGCTAAAGGCCCGACGGGGAAGGCCAAGACTGCGGCTGGCAAGGCAACGGCTAAAGCGGCGGTTCCCAAGGCGGTGCGAGGTAAGACGGCTGCAACCAAAGCAACCGTTTCCGAGGAGACCGGCATCAGTACGCCCCCAACTAAAACCACCGGTTCCAGACCGGCGGCTGCCAAGACGCCTGCTATCAAACTTGCCGCCCCCAAAAGGGTAACGACCAAAGCCACGAAAACCACTGCTGCCAAGGCGGCTACCAAAGCGTCGTCAGGTCAGGCTTGATGGATTGGCTGCGGGTCCGCGCCGCTACTGAGGCAGTTCGAGCGGGCGGTATCATCGCCTATCCGACCGAGGCGGTGTTCGGCTTGGGGTGCGATCCGCTTGATGAACGCGCGGTACACCGCTTGTTGGCGCTCAAACGCCGGCCGATCCATAAGGGACTGATTCTAATCGCAGCCTCGTTCGAGCAGCTCAGTTGCTTCCTGCAACCGCTGACGTTGGCCGACCAGGCGCGGCTGGCGACGACTTGGCCTGGGCCGTGTACTTGGTTGATCCCCGCTCGATCCACGACCCCGCGCTGGTTGCGAGGCCAACATGATACGCTGGCTGTCCGTGTCACCGCCCACCCCTTGGCTGCGGCCTTGTGTCGTGCCTGCGGGCATCCGCTGGTCTCTACCAGTGCCAATTTGAGCGGTCGGCCACCGGCTCGCAGCGCGCTGGCGGTGCGCCGCCAGTTGGGCCAACGGATCGACTACCTGCTGGTTGGCCCGGTAGGGGGTGCCTTGAAGCCAACCGAGATCAGGGAACTCAGAACGGAAAGGCTGGTACGTGGTGCCTGAGATCAAGGCGGGTCCAGCAGGGCAATTAGCTGGATCAGCAGGTTTTTCACCCGCGCCATGCTGTGCTGGAGATTCTGTTCGATTTCGGCCATGGTGATTTGGCCGGCTACCTTGCCGGCTGCCCAATTGGCGACCACCGCGCAGGTCGCGTAGCGCAAACCGAGTTCGCGGGCCAGGGCGGCTTCCGGCATACCGGTCATGCCGACGATATCGCAACCATCCCGTGCCAGTTTACGAATTTCGGCAGCCGTTTCCAGCCGTGGACCCGGCATCGCTGCGTAAGTGCACGATTCGCGGGCGCCTAAATGCAACTGGCGTGCAGCCAGGATGAGGCGGTTTCTCAAGTCGGGACAGTACGGTTCGGTGAAATCGATATGGGTGACCTGGCTGAGATTTTCCTCGAAGAACGTGCAAGCTCGGCCATAGGTATAATCGATAATCTGATCCGGGAAGGCCAAGACGCCTGGCGCCATATCGTCGCGGATACCACCGACCGCCGCCACAGCGACGATCTGTTGGACGCCGGTTTGGTGCAGCGCCCACAGATTCGCTCGATAGTTGATCTTGTGGGGTGGTAGCGTGTGATCGAGGCCGTGGCGGGCCAGAAACACCACGCTGCGCTCCCCCAATTGGCCTCGGATCAGCGGGCTGGAGGGTTCGCCGTAAGGGGTGGATGGGTGCTCGCTACCAGTGATTTGCAAAGGGTCAAGCGCCGTCAGGCCAGTGCCGCCGATGATGGCAAGAAGCGGAGTCATGACGGGTATCCTCGTGAACAGGGATGAAAGGGGAGTCTAGCGGCCAAGCACGCGGTTGCCATCACTCGCGGGCGGCGTAAATCGCCGTCAAGTTGCGCCAATACTCTTGATAGTCCATGCCGTAGCCGAATACATAGCGATCTGGAACCTCCAGACCGACAAAATCGACTATCAAACCTGCGGGTTTGCGATCATGCCGTTTATTGACGAGCACGGCGCTGTAGACGGCGTGCGCCCCTGCCTGGCGGATTTCGGCCAAGATCGACTGCAAGGTATCACCCTCGTCGAAAATATCATCCACCACCAGGACGACTTGCTCGGCGACCGACGGTCGTGGATGGGCGATCCAGGTGATTTCACCGCCACGGGTATGACCTCGATAGCGAGTGGCGTGCAAGTAGCCGACGCGCAGCGGAAAATGCAAGCGCGCAAGCAGATGGGCGCCGAGCACGAAACCCCCGTTCATCACCAGCAGCACCAATGGATCGCGCTTGGCCAATTCGGCGGTGATCAGCGCCGCCATCCGATCCAAGGCGCTGCCGATCTGGGTCGATGAATACAGCAGTTCGGCTTCTTGCAGGGCGACAAGCGCCTGCTCTGGGGTTATACCGGCCATACCGAATTCCGCAAATGATCGGTTGAGTAGATTGGGCGCTTAAATATCCATCTCTAGCAGAGGGGCAGTTTCGTAATCGCGCACCAGCCGCGCCGCGCGTTGCCAAAGCGGTCCATTGCGCAAGCGCTCGGAAATGATCCGACCACGACCATGCAAGCGAATCAAGCGTAACTGGCTGACCGGATCGACGGTGTGGCCTAGATGGTCGAGAATCGCGACGGCCGCGCGTCGGTCGTTGCAAGCTAACACCATGTCGCAGCCGGCCGCCAGGGCCGCTCGCGCCCGTTCTGGTGGTGTCCCGGCCTCGGTGGCGCCGGCCATATCCAGATCATCGCTGAAAATCACCCCTTGGAATTCCAGTTGGTGACGGAGAATATCCTTTAGCCAGCGGGCCGAGAACCCGGCCGGCCGCTGATCAATGCGTGGATACACCACATGGGCCGGCATCAACGCCGCCAACCCGTAGTGGATCATTCGCTCGAAGGCCAGCAGATCACCCGCAGCGAGATCCTGGTAACTGCGCTCATCGACTGGTAGTTCTAGGTGGGAATCGGCGGCGATACCGCCATGGCCGGGAAAATGCTTACCCACGCCCTCCATGCCGGCTTTTTGCATCCCGCTGAGGTAGGCGTGCGCCAGATCGGCGACCGCTTCCGGGTCGTGATGGAATGCGCGATCACCGATAATTCCGCTAACGCCGTGGTCTAAATCCAAGACCGGTGCAAAGCTGAAATCAACGCCGACCGCTCGCAGTTCCGCCGCCATCAGCCAGCCGGTGACTCGTGCAAGCTGTTTGGCGCGCAGCCGATCCTGGTCGTAAAGCTGACCCAGGCAGCGCACGGCTGGCAGCCGGGTGAACCCGTCGCGAAACCGCTGCACGCGACCGCCTTCGTGATCTACAGCGACCAGCAACCGAGGTTGGCGCAGGGCGTGAATCGCGGTTGTCAGCGCCGCGATCTGTTCTGGGGAATGATAATTGCGGCTGAACAGAATAACCCCCCCCACCAACGGATGGCGCAAGAGGTTATTTTCTTCGGCGGTCAATTCCCAGCCGTCCAGCCCTAACATCACCGGCCCCAGACCCATAGATTCGCGCTCCACGTCGATTTCGGCTAAAAATGGCCTTAATGATAGCGTCTAATGAGCCGATAAGCAGTGGTTATGGTCAAGCGGGTGATTGACAACCGATGAGGTATCGGCGAAAAACCTACCCATGGATTCCGGGTTATTTCTGCAAATGGACGCAGGAATCAATGTTGGCACAGGCTTGGGTTTGGCGCTGTCTTACTTTATCGTGACTAGGCGTTGCAGCGGATCGCTCTCAGTCAGCGGTAAATCATGGTAGGGTAGCTCTTTTGGCATCTGTAGGCCTGTCCTCATGGCACAACGCTATTGCGTGACAGCCTAACAATTGATCGTCGATGATGTGAGCATGGCACGGCAAAACCTGAAAGCCTGTTGGTTGGCAGAAGACTCGGGGAAGGTCATACTCCGTTCTATGCGCCATATTCCTTTGTGGGTTTGGAAGGAGGTTCCCTTCTTGGCGGCTTCACCGGAGCAGCGAGCATGAGTGAAAACCCGGCGCGTATCCTAATCATCGACGACGAACAGTTGGTTCTTGAGGTGCTCGCCAGTTTTTTGGAGGACAGCGGGTTTAGCGTACTCCAGGCAGACAACGGCGCGTTAGGTCTTGATCTGATTAGCTGGGAGCAGCCTGACTTAGTGATGTGCGATTTGCGTATGCCAGACATGGACGGCTTGAATGTTTTAGAGCAGATCACCCGCGATTATCCAGAGTTACCGGTGCTAGTGGTGTCTGGGCTAGGCGGTATGAATGATGCGATCCAAGCGCTCAAGCTCGGTGCCTGGGATTACGTCACCAAGCCGATTGAGGATATGGCGATCCTGGAACATGCCGTCCGGCGGGCCTTGGAGCGAGCACGGTTGCGGCGTGAAAACCGTGAGCATCGGGAACATTTAGAGGCGATCAATGAACAACTGCGACAAACATTGCGGCGGTTGCAGGAAGATGAATCGGCCGCGCGGCGTATCCAGTTCCAACTGCTGCCGGAAAACGATAAAGTTTACCGAAGCTATCGGTTTAATCGGCATCTGCTAACATCGCAGTATCTGAGCGGAGATTTCGTCGATTACTTTGCCATCGATGGCGAACATTTGGGGTTTTACATCGCCGATGTTTCCGGGCACGGGGTGTCCTCGGCCTTTGTCACGGTGATGCTCAAGAGTTATATCGGCCGCTACCGGGAATTGCACCGGCAGAACCGAGATCGGGGTATCCTAAATCCCGCCGAAACGCTCGGCCGGTTGAACCGGGAAATTTTCAGTTGCCATATGGACAAATATTTGACCATCTTTTATGGCGTCATTGAGTGGGGTACCAACCGGTTGCGCTACAGCAGCGGGGGCCAGTTTCCCTTTCCGATCTTATTCGACGGCGAAAAAGCCTCCTTTCTCGGCAAGAAAAGCTTGCCTATCGGTTTGTTCGATTTTGCCAGCTACCAAACCGAGTCAATCCAGCTGCCGCCGATGTTTTCCCTGGTGCTCCTCTCGGATGGGATTCTGGAAACCTTGCCGCAAGTCAACTTGCGCGAGAAACAGGCCTTTTTGCTCGAAACGGTTCAAAACGTCGATCTGGGGCTTGCGAGTTTAATCCAAGCCCTTGGGCTGGATCAGGTTGGCCCGTTGCCGGATGATGTGACTCTGCTGCTGGTTGAGAGGGCAGCGTGACTATGGAAGAAGGTTCTGCTTTTTATGTCAAGCAAGGGGATACCTATATCCTCAAGCTGGTCGGTGATATCCGCTATACCATGGGTTGCGCGTTGAGCGATTTTCTCGACGGTCTATTCGCCCGTGTCGATTATGCGGATATCGTGGTCGATATGACCCAAACGTACTCAATCGACAGCACCAGTCTTGGCTTGTTGGCCAAGATCGCCAATTTCAGCCACGGGCGCTTCGACCGTAAGACCACTCTGTTATCCACGCACCCTGATGTTAATCAAGTGCTGGAAAACATGGGATTTTACGAGATTTTTGATGTGCGCGACACGGGGGAGACGATCTCGGAAACTTTGCAGCAATTGGCGACGGATGAGCCTTGCAAGGGTGATCTGACCCGGATCGTTTATGAGGCGCACTGTACGCTCAGCGAACTCAATCCCCGCAATCAGGAAGCCTTTCACGTCGTGATCGAAGCCTTGCAAGCCAAGCTGGGAGAGCATTGATCCTGATCGGTGATCAACACCCGGTCACCGGCGGCGACTTGCTCGAACAAAGCGACCAGTTCCCGGTTTGTCATTCGAATACAGCCATGGGAGAGCGGAATACCCATGGGGGCATGATCTGGGCAGCCGTGAATGTAGATGAAGCGCCGTAAGGTGTCGCACTCGCTGCCCCGGTTACGGCCTACCTCTAACCCAGTCAACCATAAGATGCGCGTCAGAATCCAATCTCTTTCTGGTTGATCCGCCGCGAGGCGTGCGCTGTAGATTTCGCCGGTCGGGCGTCGGCCAACGAACACCGTGTTAAGCGGTAGCCCGTCGCCAATTTTGATCCGAATCCGGTGCCAACCGCGCGGGGTACAACCGCTGCCACGCTGTTCACCAGCGCCATTGCGGCCGGTTGAAATGGGATAACTCGCCACCGCTTGCGCTCCCACGCACAACGTCAGGCATTGTTGCGGGATACTGATGTGAATTAATCGTTCGGACATGACCAGGTGCTGTAAGGGTGCCGGGCCAGTTGCGAGTTGTAATAGCGAATATCGTGCGAGACCTCCTCTCCCAACCAATCCGGCCGGACAAAGGCGTCATCGGGATGCTTCAATTCTAGCTCGGCCACGACTAGGCCGGAATTATCGCCGGTGAATTCATCGATTTCCCACCGGTGACCGTGATGCCGAACGAAATGGCGGGTTTTTTCCAGTAGGGGTTTTTCGCATAAGGTATCGAGCAGTTCTTCGGCTTCGGCCAATGGAATCGAGTATTCATATTCGCTGCGCTGAATTCCTAACGTGCCGCTTTTGATATTCAGAAAACCTTGCCCATCCGCCACCCGCACTCGCACCGAACAGCGCGGGTCGCTCATCAGATAGCCCTGCCGCATCGGTACCGAGCGTTCGACCTGTTGGCGCCAGCGGTCGTCGTGCAGCAAAAACTTGTGTTCGATTTCAATGCCCATACTTGAGATGCCTCGCGCTGATAGCCCAAACCGCCCAATACGGTGTCGGCTCCATTTGTATTATCGGGGAAATCGTTGTATGAGTCTCTTTGATTCCCGTGTTAGTGGAGTATCGTCATGGCCGAACCTCGTTATACCAACCGTTTGCTGGAAGAAACGAGTCCGTATCTGCGCCAGCACGCCCATAATCCAGTCGCTTGGCAACCGTGGGGTTTGGAAGCTTTAGCGCAGGCGCGGCGCGAGGAAAAGCCGATCCTGTTATCCATCGGTTATTCGGCGTGTCACTGGTGCCACGTCATGGCCCACGAATCCTTCGAGGATGAAGCCACGGCCCAGGTCATGAACGACCTGTTCATCAATATTAAAGTAGATCGTGAGGAACGGCCTGATCTCGACAAGATTTATCAAACGGCTTTTCAGTTGATGAACCGCCGCGCTGGTGGGTGGCCATTGACGATGTTTTTGATGCACGACGATCAAATGCCTTTTGTCGGCGGCACTTATTTCCCGAAAGAGCCGCGTTATGGAATGCCCGCATTCACCCACGTCTTGCAGCGGGTTAGTGAATATTATCAACAGCATCGGGAAGCGTTACGCGACCAAAATCACGCCTTGCTGGCAGCCCTGAATTTTGAAGCGACAGTTTCTGCGGATAGCCAGGCCGTTTTGCACGATGCGCCCTTGAAGATGGCACGGGATCAATTACTACGCAGTTTCGATGCGGTCAACGGTGGGTTTGGCGGTGCGCCGAAATTTCCGCATCCAACTCATCTGGAGCGTTTGCTGCGCCATTGGGCGGCAGGTATCGAGTGCGGCGCCGTGGGTCGCCAGTGCGAAGTGGCTGCGGTGACAACTCTACGCAAGATGGCCTATGGCGGAGTCTACGATCAGCTTGGGGGTGGCTTTTACCGCTATTCGGTGGATGCACAGTGGCAAATCCCGCACTTTGAGAAAATGCTCTACGACAATGGTCCGCTGTTGGCGTTGTATGCGCAGGCTTGGCGTGCCAGCGGTGATCCGTTATTCCGCGTTGTGGCCGAGGCGACCGGCGAGTGGGTCATGCGGGACATGCAGGCGCCAGAGGGCGGTTATTACGCCACGCTCGATGCCGACTCGGAAGGAGAAGAAGGCAAGTTCTATCTGTGGACGCCGCCACAGCTTCAAGCGCTATTGGCAGAAGAGGAGTATGCAGTCGCCGCCCACTATTACGGACTCGACCAACCCGCCAATTTCGAGCAGCACGCTTGGCATTTGCGCGTGCCCGCCGAGAGCCTGGAGCCGTCCTTCCCAGCCGATACACCGGCAGTCTTGCGGATGGAGCGGTTGGCTGGCGCTCGGCAAAAAATGCTGGCGGCCCGATCACAGCGTATTTGCCCAGGCCGCGACGAGAAAATTTTGACGGCCTGGAATGGCCTGATGATTCAGGGAATGGCTATAGCCAGCCGCCATTTAGGGCGAGCCGATTTTGCCGCTTCGGCGGAACGCGCGTTGGATTTTATCCATGCTCACTTGTGGCGTGACGGCCGTTTGCTGGCGGTCCACAAGGACCAGCAGAGTCGGCTCAGCGCCTATCTGGATGATTACGCATTTCTTATCGCGGGTATCCTGGATTTATTACAGTGCCGTTGGCGGCAGGGCGATCTCGATTTTGCGCTGGCTTTGGCCGATGTTTTACTGGAACAGTTTGAAGATCAGGTGGCGGGCGGTTTTTATTTCACTGCCGATGATCACGAGCGCCTGATCCAGCGGCCCAAGGCGGCGCACGATGATGCCCTCCCGGCCAGCAATGGGATTGCGGTGCAAAGCTTGTTGAAGCTTGGACACTTGACCGGACGCACGGCTTATTTGGATGCCGCTGAGCGGGCGTTACGCTGGGCTTGGCCGACACTTGGGCAAATGCCTGCCGCCTGCAATGCGCTGCTCACTGGCTTGGAAGATTATCTGACGCCGGTACAAATCATCGTGTTACGCGGTCGTGGGCCTGCGCTGGCGGAATGGCGGGCGCGTTGTATCCGACCTTATGCACCGCGTCGATTGACTCTGGCTATTCCCAGCGATGCCACGCTTCCTCCGGGGTTGCTGGCTGAGCGGCGGGCCGGTGATGCGCCGGTTACCGCCTATCTCTGTGGCAAAATGGAGTGCCTGCCCCCTATCACCGCATTCGATGAGCTGGTGGAGCACTTGGTGCCTTTAGAAATGGGGGATCTTGACTAGGAAATACGCAGAACCGTAGGCGCCGCGTTGTACCTCCCATATAATGAGAGGGGATAGATTATTTATTTCGTGCGCGACCACGAACCTTATCGCTTTCCCGGAAAGCTCGCTCTTTTTTTCCGGTAGAGGCGCTGTTAGCTGATCCCATCTTGGAGAGAGTCCATAACCATGACAGTTCATCTTTACTTCTCGTTGATTCCCGAGGCGTTGATCGCTTCGATGTTGTCCCCGGAACAGTTCGGCCAATACTATTCAACCGGCCATAAATACAAATCCAAGGGGCAAGCCATCTTTTTTGAAATCGACCCCAATTTCCGGCACGAGTTTTTTAACATTGATGAGGGTCTGAAACGCTGTGTTGCGCACCCTGATGGAACGCCCAAAAATTCGGTTTATATCGCGGTGTATCGGGTCTTGGAGCACATTCCGATCAGCGCGCTACAAAAGCTGTATCTGAGCACCGCCTATGGTCAAACCCTGGGACTCAGCCGCAGCGATGCATTTCCGCCCAAGGAGAAGGGCCTGCATATGTATCAGGATCTTGCTCCGGTCAATAGTCTGGTCGTTAGCGCGCAGGATGCACGCAGCTACTACGAAGGGGTGACCAGCCAACCGGCCAAATTCATTCGTTTCCCCGGTTTGTGCTTCGTCGAGCTGGGATTGGGAGCGTTGGCGACCGATCCGGCCAACGGCGCAGTGGGCGATCTGCCGTACTCCTTCATGCATCATTTGCGCGAGGCCTTGCTCGAAGTCGATCCAACCGGCAAGCAAAGCAAGCTGGTGCATCGGGTGCATTCGCTTGAATTCCCCTACCGTATGATCAAGAGCGGAGTTTATATGGGTAATGGGCCGGAGCTGGCCTTCTATCCGATACCCACGCACGATGTCCTACGTCGCGAGCATAATAACTGGTGGCGTTCGGCTAATCTGACCTGATCGTGTAAATAGCCCTTGTCGGCTCTTCTTAGCGGGGAGCCGACTTTGGAGCCAGCGGCTCGGTTCTGTACTGGCAAACCAGTGGTTGGCCGAAGAATCGTTGGTCAATAAAAGGCCACGCCCGACCTGTTGCCAGGCCGGGCGTGGCGGTATAAGACCGAGGAGCCGCGCTTAGTAAGGCTCGTCGTAATAACCCGGTGGTGGCCCATAATCGCGATAACCCTGTGGAGGGCGTCGGTCGCGTCGATAATAAGGCTCCGGCCCCTCATATCGATCACGATAATCCATCTGGTTGCCGATAGAACCACCGATCACCGCGCCCGCCAAGCCACCGGCCAAGGCACCATTTCGATCATCCAATTGGTGTCCGATGACCGCGCCAGCGGCTGCACCGGCCAAGGCACCATTATGGGCATGAGCGTATGGGGAGCCTGGCGGAGCACAGGCCGTGGTCAACCCCAAGGTGGCGGCGAGAAGGGCAAGTCTGTATAGCGTGCTCATCGCAGGTTCTCCAAAGATAGTCGCATCGGGCAGGGTAAAAAGGCTGACGGCGCACCCACTAATCATCTAAGGATCATCGTGGGTACGCCGTCATCAAAACCCACATACACCCACACTGTGGAACGCATTATTGAACCAACAATGTGAATGTTGCCTGAATGCGAGACGCCGACCCGGATGGTGAGGCAACGAATCGTGAGATAGCACCAAGATTAGGGCTTGGTAGGGGATGCGAGGTGTTCGGCAAGCTCATTGCCGATCAGCGCTGCCCGCCAGCCATGCAGCAATCGAGAATCCTGGCCGGTCAGCAGGCATTCGATATCTCGCTGGTCGGCAATATCACGAGGATCGATGCCATAGTGGCTGGCTCTCGTCTCAATCCACTGTAGCAACTTTCCCGCCTGGAGCGCGCCCTGTTGGGAAAAAGTTGGGCGGCGTGTATGGTCCGGCCAACATTCAGGGGGTTCTTGCCGGGCGCTGGCGATCAGCTCTAGCAAAGCCGCACCGTGCCGCCGACAGGTCGTACCAGGTAAGCCACGAATCTGCTGTAGCGCATCTTGGGTATCTGGAAGGCGACGGGCGAGTTCTACCAATACACTGTCGTCGAGAATCCAACGGCGTGGCCGGTCGTGTTGGCGAGCTTGATCCTCTCGCCAAGCCGCCAGCGCACGCAGCACCGCGCGCCCAGGTCCACGCAAGCGGTTTTGCTCCCGAATCCGCCGCCACTCTTGTTGGGGTTGTGGCTGATACCGGTCAGGATGGCTCAACGCTTGAAAATCTTCTGCCAGTGCGCTCAACCAACCGCGCGCGTCAAGGGCAGTTCGCTGGCGAGTGTAAATCTCTCCCAGATAATTCACGTCATCCGCCGCGTAAGCGAGCCATGCCGTAGGCAGTGGCCGCTGGCGCCAGTCGGCGCGGGTATGGGCCTTGGCTAGATCTATACCCAGGATCTGTTGCACTAAGTTGGCATAACCGAGTTGGCTGCCACAGCCCAACACCAGTGCCGCCAATTGCGTGTCGAAAATCGGTGATGGGACGCTGCCGCGCAGGTGAAAAAAGATTTCCAAATCCTGGTGGCCGGCGTGCAAGATTTTGAGGATGGTCGGATCATAAAGCCGCTCTAATAACGGTTCCAGCGATGGCAGCGCCAGGGCATCGATACAGGCGATTTGGCTAGGGATGGCAATCTGAATGAGGCAAAGCTGTGGATAATAGGTCTGTTCGCGGATGAATTCAGTGTCGAGCGCTATCCACGGTACAGCGTGGATCTGTTGGCAAAAATCACTGAGTGCCGCCTGATCGACGATATACAGAGGATTCATTCACGCCGCCAGTTGCCTGATTTGCCACCTGTTTTTTCCAGCAAGCGGATATCGGTCATCGTCATGGCACGGTCGGTGGCCTTGCACATGTCATAGACGGTGAGCAGTGCGACTTGCACGGCGGTTAAGGCTTCCATCTCAACACCGGTGCGACTGACGGTTTCCACCGTGGCTTGGCAGCGGACTAGATTTTTGTCACTGATCGGCTCCAAATCGATGGCGACCCGCGTTAGTGCCAATGGGTGACATAGCGGAATCAGATCAGCGGTGCGTTTGGCGCCCATGATGCCGGCGAGACGGGCGATGCCGAGCACATCACCCTTGGCGTGCGCACCGGCCACGATGCGTTGCAAGGTGGCCGGCTGCATATGGATAAACCCTTCAGCAACAGCCACCCGGCGAGTGATCTCCTTATCGCCCACATCGACCATGTGGGCCTCGCCGGCGGCGTTGAAGTGGCTTAATTCAGCCACAGCAGAAGCCTACTTCATTGCCACCAACAGCGGCACGATGAGCAGGGCGACGATGTTGATGATTTTGATCAACGGATTCACGGCCGGGCCAGCGGTGTCTTTGTAGGGGTCACCTACGGTGTCGCCAGTGACGGCCGCCTTGTGCGCTTCCGAACCTTTGCCGCCGAAGTTACCGTCTTCGATGTACTTCTTGGCGTTATCCCAAGCGCCACCACCCGCGGTCATCGACAGGGCCACGAACAGGCCAGTGATAATGGTGCCCATTAGCAAACCACCCAATGCCTTCGGTCCAGCGTCGGGACCCATCAGCCAGGCCATACCAAATGCGACCACGATGGGGGTCAGCACGGGCAACAGAGACGGAAGGATCATTTCCTTGATCGCGGCCTTGGTCAGCAAATCAACCGCGCGCGAATAATCGGGCTTGGTGGTGCCTTCCATAATGCCGGCGATTTCCTGGAACTGACGACGCACTTCCAGCACCACGGCGCCCGCCGCGCGACCGACCGCTTCCATCGCCATTGCGCCGAACAGGAACGGGATCATGCCGCCGATGAACAGGCCGATGATGACCACCGGATCGGTCAGCGAGAAATCGACCTTGATATGAGCCAGCTCCAGCTTGTGCTCGAAATCGGCGAACAGCACCAGCGCCGCCAGACCCGCCGAGCCGATAGCATAGCCTTTGGTGACCGCTTTCGTGGTGTTGCCCACCGCATCCAGCGGGTCGGTGATCGCACGGATCTTCTCATCCATCTCGGCCATTTCGGCAATACCGCCGGCGTTGTCGGTGATGGGGCCGTAAGCGTCCAGGGCGACGATGATACCGGCCATCGACAGCATAGCGGTGGCGGCGATAGCGATGCCGTAGAGGCCCGCCCAGGAGTAGGACAGGCCGATGCTCAGGCATACCGCCAGCACCGGCAGTGCGGTCGCTTTCATTGAAACTGCCAGTCCGGCGATGATGTTCGTCGCGTGACCAGTGGTGCAGGCTTCGGCCAATTTACGCACCGGGCTGAACTCGGTGGCGGTGTAGTATTCGGTGACCACCACCATCGCAGCGGTCAGGCCCAAACCGACCAATGCTGAACCCCATAGGCCCAAGAAATGCTGGCCACCCATGAGAATCCAGATAACGGGGATGAACGCCACGGCGGAAATACCACCAGCGACCGCTAAACCGCGATACAGCGCGTTCATGATCTTCTCGCCTTCGCGCGCCTTGACAAAGCCACAGCCGATAATCGAGGCGATAATCGAGACCCCACCCATGACCAGGGGCAAGGCAATCGCATTCTTGATCAGATCACCGGTAAACATCAGGCTACCAACCAGCATGGTGGCAATGATGGTGACAGCATAGGTCTCAAACAAGTCGGCCGCCATGCCGGCGCAGTCACCCACGTTATCGCCCACGTTGTCGGCGATCACCGCTGGGTTGCGCGGGTCGTCTTCAGGAATACCGGCTTCGACCTTACCCACCAGATCAGCGCCGACATCCGCGCCCTTGGTGAAGATACCGCCGCCCAGACGGGCGAAAATGGAGATTAAGGAGCTACCGAAAGCCAGGCCGACTAGCGGGCCAAGATCAGGGACAGCGCCGCTGTAGGCATAGAGCAGGGCATAATAGCCAGCGACGCCGAGGAGACCGAGGCCGACCACCAGCAAGCCGGTGATTGCACCGCCGCGAAACGCCACTTCCAAGGCCGCGTTCAATCCCCCGTGCGCGGCTTGGGCGGTACGAACATTGGCGCGCACCGAGACGTACATGCCGATATAACCGGCTACACCCGAACAGATGGCGCCAATGAAAAAACCAATGGCTGATAAGCTGCCCAGTGTAAAGAAGATAATGGCGCCGACAATCACGCCAACAACCGCAATCGTGGTGTATTGCCGGTTCAGATAAGCGCGGGCGCCTTCCTGCACGGCGGCGGCGATTTCTTGCATTCGCGCGTTGCCAGCATCCTTGGCGAGAATCCATTTGACCGACTGGGCGCCATAAATCAGTGCCCCAATTGAGCAAAGTAATGCCAAGATTAACCCTACTGTCGCCATGACCCGATTCCTCCGCAGTATGAATAAGGTAAGAGCATAATTTTTCTCCAGATTATTGTGTGCTGTTTATGTTTATGGCGCTCATTCTCACGGCCGGCACAGCCAATCCCACAACCGAACGTCGATCAAGTACCGCAACGGGATCGTCGGGTATGAAAACCCGAACCAGCATACCACGCCCTCAAAAAAAAAGAGGTCAAGATGACCACGACAAGTGGCTGGTCGCCAACAACCGCCTGTCCCCCACATGAAACAGCCAAACCCCGCCAAGCTGAGTGACTGACCGCATTTGACTGATACATAGTTTATTGATGATCGTTGTAGCGTTCCACACATTGTAAGATTTCGGCTTTAGCTTCTTCTGCGCTACCCCAGCCGTCGATTCGAACCCACTTGCCGGAATCAAGGTCTTTATAATGTTCAAAAAAGTGCGCGATCTGATTCAGTTGAGACTTGGGCATCTGGTCTACTGAGTCGATCTGGTCATAAAGCGCGCATTCGGTTTTGATGGGTACCGCCAAAAGCTTGGGATCGCCCCCATCCTCGTCTGTCATGTGCAGCACGCCTAAGGCGCGACAGCGCACGACACAGCCGCTGATCACTGCTAAAGGCGCAACGACCAGCACATCCAAGGGATCGCCATCCTCACCCAACGTTTGAGGAATATAGCCATAATTGCAGGGGTAGTGCATCGCGGTATTCATAAACCGATCCACGAATAAAGCACCCGTTTTCTTATCCACTTCGTATTTAACGGGGTCTGCGTGCGCGGGTATTTCGATGATGACATTGAACTCTTCAGGAACATTATGACCAGGACCTACTCTCTCCAAGATCATCGGATAACCTTTTGCGCGGCAGTGGTGGAAGAGGAACGTTATCGCTACCGCTTATACTACAACATGGCTGAACGCTTAGCAGCTTGAGCCTTGGGGTAAACGTGCGGAGAACGGACCAGGGGTCTTGGCTCTCACTCAATGCGTCGGTTATGCCGGTATGGATTCGATAAGTCGAGCGGCTGTTTGACGAATCCGCACGCTATAATTTAAGCGCATGATTCAATTTCCGGTATTGATTGCCCACCACTGAAAGAGTGAAATCATTATGAGAATCGTTCTATTAGGCGCTCCCGGCTCCGGTAAGGGAACTCAAACCGACGCCATCATCGAACGTTACGGCGTCTCCACCGTCGCCACCGGCGATTTGCTACGCGCTGAAGTGTCCGCCGGCACGGAATTGGGCAAGCGGGCCAAGCCCTACATGGATGCTGGCGACTTGGTGCCGTTCGATCTCGTGCTGGGCATGATTGAGAACGGGTTGAACGCACTGGCCAGAATTAACCCGAGAGGCTTCATGATGGATGGCTTCCCGCGCGATCTGGCCCAAGCGGAGGCCCTGGACCAACTGCTAGCCAAGATTAACCAGCCGCTTGATGCGGTTCTGTTCATTGAGGTGGATTACGAGGAGATCGTCAAGCGTTTGTTAGGACGCGGCCGTGCCGACGACAACGAGGAAACCATCCGCAACCGCTTGCGGGTGTTCGAGGAAAAAACCGCGCCGCTGATTGATTACTACAAAAAGAAAGGTCTGTTGCACACCGTTAAAGGCACTGGCACCGTGGGCGATATCGGTACCCGCATCCGCTCGATACTCGACGCAATCGCCTGAACCAGGCGCTTTGCTAAATCGTGGATGCCCCGGTTGCTGCCGGGTCTGACCAGCGGGTCGGGGCATTCAGAATGGATTGCAGGTCGCTTATCCGCCCAGATACGCTTTTCTGACCTCATCGTTGGCCAGCAGGTTAGCGCCGCTGTCGGCCAATACAATCCGGCCGTTTTCCAGCACATAACCGCGATCCGCCAGTTGCAGGGCGCGGTGGGCGTTCTGTTCCACCAGGAAGATGGTGACGCCTTCCTCACGGATTTCCTTCAGAATTTGAAAAATCTGGGCGATGATGATGGGAGCCAGTCCCAGCGACGGTTCATCCAACAGCAACAGATTGGGCCGACCCATCAAACCGCGACCGATGGCCAGCATTTGCTGCTCGCCGCCGGACAGGGTGCCGCCGCGCTGATGGCGGCGTTCCTTGAGGCGCGGAAACAGGGTAAAGACCCGTTCCAGATCGGTTTCCAGCCGTGACTTGTCGGCGAAGAAACCGCCCATCTGCAAGTTTTCCTGCACGGTCAGGCCGGGAAAAATCCGCCGACCTTCCGGCACCAGCGCCAGCCCGCATTGCATGATGACATGGGTCGGTTTCTGGGTGATGTCCTGCCCCTCGAAGATCACCGCGCCCTTGCTGGCGTGCGGCGAACCGCAAATGGTCATCAGCAGGGTGCTTTTGCCCGCGCCGTTGGCCCCGATCAGGGTGACGATCTCGCCAGGATGCACGTCCAGCGACACCCCTTTCAGTGCCTCGATCTGGCCGTAGAAGGTGTGAACGTTCTCTAGCTTCAGCATCATGAGGGAGTTCCTTGCAAGGTAGTGCTCGCCGAGCGTTGCCATAGCCGGATCGTAAAGTCGTGCGCGGTGGCGATCAGATCGGGTTCGGTGCCGTTGTGGACACGCATTCCGGGAATGACTTTGTAGCGGATGCCCATACCGCGAAAGTCCACATAGCGATAGTCGCGCAGAATATTGACCAGGGTTTGATTGCGGGCGTAGCGAAACCCGGCTTTCAAAGAGTCCACCGTCGCCGAGTTTGGCAGGCGGCCAGGGCTGGTCACTTCCAGCCGGTCGGCGTAAATCGCCAGCAGGATATCGGCTCCGGCTACGGCGTAATCACGGTGCGCCACCGCATTGACGATGACTTCGCGGAGTGCTTCAACCGGATAGGCTGGGATATCTTCGCGGCGGCCGCCAACCAGACGGGCGCTGGGTTGCGTGTTGCGGTTGACGAAATCCAGCGCCTGTTCGATCAGTCCCGTTTCCATCAGGGTGTTATCTGTACCAAGCAACGGAGTGATCGGAGCCGTCAGGTTTTGATCGGCGCGAGCGGCGTAATCCGGTTGATCGCCAGCGTAGGCGATGGCGCGAATGCCGGCCTGCGGCAGAAATCGCCGAGGCTGTTGGCCAAACAGCAACAAGCCGTCAATGGTGGGAACGGTGGTTCCGCCACTGACCGCCATCAGTTCCAAATTGACCAGCAGTTGTTCCCAGCCGGCGGTGTCGTCATCGGCGGGATGCGTTTGAACCAGCGTTTGCGCGAAGTAATTTTTCAGGCGTCGCCGGTCGAAATCCGCCAAGGTCGCGCCAGGAACGGGTTTAGCGCCGTAATGCAGGCGACCGGCATCCTGAAACATCCGTTCCAGTTCATCGCGGCCAGCCTCGCGGGTGGTACTGCCTACCCGCAGGTAATAGCTGCGCCGGTGATGGTGGATTAGCGCATAAGGCTTGCTTGGCCCGGACAGTATCCGCACCGCCGCAATGTCCTTGCCAGGCTCCACATCGCGGTGCAACTCGTAGTACGGAATCAGCGGCGGGTCGATTTTAACCCGGCACAGTTCCATGACCCATTCTTCCAGATTCGGCCGGGTGAGTCCCGCGAAGTCACCCTCATCGGCCACACCCAACAACACGACCCCGCCCATGAAATTGGCGAAGCCGACGATTTCCTTGGCAAGATCGGTATTGTCAACTTGATCAAGCTTGAATTCGACGCCGGAACTTTCACCGTTGTGGATGAGTTCCAGAAGTTCGGTGCGCTGCATGGGCATCATCGGCCTATTCTTCTCCCAGATAGGCTTTGATGACCTTGGGATTGCTGCGAATCTCCGCCGGCGCGCCAGTGGCGATAGGCCGGCCGTATTCCATCACCAGAATCTCGTCGGAAATGCCCATCACCAGACTCATGTCGTGCTCGATCAGCAGCACCGCGACCTCGTGGTTGGCGCGCAGCTCATTGATCAGCCGATCCAGATCGCGGGTTTCCTGCGGATTCAAGCCGGCCGCCGGTTCATCCAGCATCAGCAGCTTGGGGTGGGTGATCATGCAGCGGGCGATTTCCAGCTGCCGCTGCTGGCCGTAAGCGAGATTACCCGCTTCGCGGTTGGCGACGGCCAGCAGCCCGACCTTTTCCAGCCAGAAGGCAGCCCGTTCCAGCGCCTCGGCTTCGGCGCGGCGGTATTTAGGCGTTTTGAACAAACCGGGCAGCAAGCGGGTTTCCAACTGGGTATGCTGGGAAATCAGCAGGTTTTCGACCACGCTCATGGTTTTAAACAGCCGCACATTCTGGAAGGTGCGCACCAGTCCCAGCCGGGCGATCCGATGGCTGGGCAGATGGTTGATCGCCTGTCCGTCCAGCGCCACACTGCCGGTGGTGGGATGGTAGAAACCGCCGACGCAGTTGAACACGGTGGTCTTGCCCGCACCGTTGGGGCCGATGATGGCGAAAATCTGGCCGCGCCGGACATCGAAAGCGACGTTATCCACCGCCAGCAGGCCGCCGAAACGCATACTCAGGTTCCGCACCGCCAGCAAAGGCTGATCGGCGGGTTGGCCAGCGGGGAGCGCAGCAGCGAGGCTCATTGGGTCGCCTCCGCATGTTCGGGCAATTTCTGCGGTGGGCGGGAGGCGGGAATCAGCCCTTGCGGTCGCCACATCATCATCAGCACCATCACCAGCCCGAAAGCCAGCATCCGGTATTCGTTGAACTCGCGCGCCAGTTCCGGCAACACGGTGATAGCGACCGCCGCCAGCATCACGCCAAGTTGCGATCCCATCCCGCCCAGCACCACAATCGCCAGCACCATCGCCGATTCGATGAAGGTGAAGGATTCGGGATTGATATAGCCTTGCCGGGCCGCGAAAAAGGCTCCGGCGAAACCGGCGAAGGCGGCGCTCAGGGTCAGCGCCGACAGTTTGATGACGGTGGGGTTCAAGCCCAGCGAACGACAGGCGGTTTCATCTTCACGCAGGGCTTCCCAGGCGCGGCCCAGCGGCATCCGCAGCAAACGGTTGATCACAAACAGGGTGGCCAGCACCAACGCCAGCCCCAGCAAATACATGAAAATCACCCCGTGATTGCCGCTGTAGTCCAGGCCGAAAAATTCGTGAAAAGCCGTTCCATCCTCACTGGCGACACGGTTGAATTCCAGCCCAAACAGGGTGGGGCGGGGAATGTTGCCGATACCGTCGGGACCGCCGGTCAGCGAATTCAGGTTATTCAACAGCAGTCGGGTGATTTCACCGAAACCGAGGGTGACGATAGCCAGATAATCGCCGCGCAGCCGCAGCACCGGCAGGCCGAGCAGGAAGCCGGTCAGCGCCGCCAGCCCACCGGCCAGCGGTAAACCCCACCAGAACGACAGCCCGTATTGCTGGGCCAGATAGGCGTAGGTGTAGGCCCCGACCGCATAGAACGCGGCGTAGCCCAACACCAGCAAACCGGCGAAGCCGACCACGATGTTCAGCCCCAAGCCCAGCATCACGTAGATCAAGGCCAGCGTCATCACGTCCACCGCGCCGCGCGAGGCGGTGAACGGCCAGATCATGGCGGCGGCCAGCAGCAGCAACCACAGCGCCAGCCGATAACGTGGCTGCTGGACGGTCTGACCCAGAGCGGCGGTCAGGGCGTTTTCGCGCCAGGAAGCCGGCGCGCGCAGCTTGGCCCAGAGCCGTTGCAGCGGCTGCTGGAACAAGCGCAGCAAAAAGACGATCACCACCGCGACGATGACCGGCATCGGGGTGCGATTGAGCGAGACGTTGACGCCATCAACGCGAATGTGCAGGCCAAAGATCGGGGTGAGGAGGACGGCGGTCAACGCCGCCGCCAATAGTGCATCGGACAGGGCGCGGGGCATGGCTACACCTTCTCCACGTCGGGCCGACCCAACAGGCCGGTGGGTCGCACCAGCAGCACCAGAATCAGCAGCGCGAACGCCACCACGTCCTTGTATTCGGTTTGCAGATAAGCGGAGGCGAAGCTCTCCGCCAGCCCCAGCACCACCCCACCGAGCATCGCGCCGGGAATGCTGCCGATTCCGCCCAGCACCGCCGCCGTAAACGCCTTCAAGCCGGCGATAAAGCCGATGAAGGGATTCACCAGCCCGTAATACATGCTGACCAGCACTCCCGCCACCGCCGCCAGCGCCGCGCCGAGCACGAAGGTCAAGGCGATCACCCGATCGGTGTCGATGCCGAGCAGGTTGGCCATGCCGCGATCCTCGGAACAGGCGCGACAGGCGCGGCCCATCCGCGAGCGGCCGATAAACAGGGTCAACCCGCTCATGAACGCCACCGTAATCACCGCGATCAGCACCTGCATGTAGGACACATAAACTTGAAAGCCGCCTTCCGGGCCGAAGCGCCAACCGCCGGTCAACACCGGCTGCATCGACACATCACGCGCGCCCTGGCCGATCTGCACGTAGTTTTGCAGGAAGATCGACACGCCGATGGCCGAGATCAGTGGCACTAGCCGGGGACTGCCGCGCAAGGGACGATAAGCCAGCCGCTCCACCGTCCAGCCGTAGGAACCAGTGACCAGGATGCTGATAGCCAGCGTCACCAAAAGAATCGCGGTGATGCTATGGACGCCGAACAGGCCCAGGCCGGTAATGACCATCAGGCCGACATAGGCGCCGATCATGTAAATCTCGCCGTGGGCGAAATTGATCATGCCGATGATGCCGTACACCATCGTATAGCCGATGGCGATCAGGGCATAAATGCTGCCCAGCGTCAGACCGTTGATGATCTGCTGAAGAAATTCGAGAAAGGAGAACCCAGACATGGCCGCCGCGACTGAGAGGGTGGACTACCGAACGCCGAGCGAGCGGCGCACCAACAAAAAGGGCGAGGTTTTTAGTCCTCGCCCTGGCTCCTCAGGTTATTTGACCGGGGTCTTGGTGGCGTCGGCGTGCCAGTTGAAAACGACGAACTCGAATTCCTTCAGGTCGCCGTTCTCTTTGAAAGCCACCTTGCCAATCGGGGTTTGGAAGCTGTTCTTGCGGACATAATCGGCGATCTTCACCGCATCTTCGGTCTTGGTGGCCTTGATGGAATCGGCGATGATCTGGACCCCCGCATAAGCCGGCATGACGAAGGGGCCGGTGGGGTCTTCATTCTTGGCCTTGAAGGCTTTGACCAGCTCGGCGTTGGCCGGATCGGCGCTGAAATCGGCGGGCAAGGTCACCAGCAAGCCTTCGGAGGCCGGGCCAGCGATGGCGCTGATGTCTTTGTTGCCGACGCCTTCCGGCCCCATGTACTTGGCGTCAAAACCCTGTTCGCGCGATTGCCGCAGCAGCAGGCCCAGTTCCGGGTGATAGCCGCCGTAATAGACGAAATCCACCCCGTCTTTCTTCATCTTGGTGATCAGCGCCGAGAAATCGGTCTGGCCCTTGTTGATGCCTTCAAACAGGACAGGCGTGATGCCAGCGGCCTTGACGGTCTTATCGACTTCTTTGGCGATGCCTTCGCCGTACTGTTGCTTGTCGTGAATGATCGCCAGTTTCTTGGGTTTCACTTTATTGGCGATGTAACGGCCGGCGGTCGGGCCTTGCTGGTCGTCGGTGCCGATAGTGCGGAACACCATCTTGTATTTCTGTTGGGTGATGGCGGGGTTGGTGGCCGCCGGGGTGATCATGAAGATGCCTTCGTCCTCGTACAGCTTGGAGGCGGGCTGGGTGGAGCCGGAACACAGATGGCCGATCACGAACTTGATTTTCTGGTTGACGATCTGGTTGGCGACGGCGACCGCCTGTTTCGGTTCGCAGGCGTCATCCATCACCACCGCTTCCAGCTTTTTGCCGTTGACCCCGCCCTTGGCGTTGATCTGTTCGACCGCCATCTTGGCGCCCATCATCTGCATGTCGCCGTATTGGGCGACCGGGCCGGTGGTCGGGCCAGCCAGCGCGATCTTGATGGTGTCTTCGGCGGCGTGCGCTGCGCTGCCCAGACCCAGGATAATGGTCGTCACGGCGGCACTTAAAACATGGCGGCTGAATGTTTTCATAATAAATCTTCTCCTCAAATGGTTCTGCAATCGAGTTGCTGATCAGCTCAGTCTGCGCCCGTGGCCGGGCGAAACAGCATGGAACAGGTTACATTTCTCCCATGCACGATGATCCCCCCGCAGGGGAAGGGTTCAAACTGGAGTTTATTTTCGATTAATCGGTAACAATTAGCCGAAATCACTGTATAGAACAAGTCGGATTTTGAAAAATCGCTGGTTCGAACGGGGTGAAGTGGTCGTTTGTGCTCACTGAGTACGCTGTGACGATGATCCAGTGCGCGAGTTTATGCCATGCTGGGTGCTTGGCGGAATACAGGAGGGAAGTCGGGTGGTGTTGCGCGAGTAAGGGGAAAGGTTGGCCGATTTCCTAAAACACCAAGGCGACACTCATCGTCGCGTGTCGCCTGGCGTTTAAGTCAATCCCGCTTTAAGCGTAGTTATTGGGCCGGGGGTGCCGCAGGTGGAGCGGGAGGCGTGGCGGTACCGGATGGGTCGCGCATCATTCGACGCATCGGTCGGTCGGTAAAGAAATCATCCATCACCTTTTTCTGGGCTGGGTCAAGGGTGGCATACAGATCGCCGACGGCTTTGGCCATGCTTTTCATCCCGGCCAGCTTGCGTTCCATACCCTGAATCCGTTCATCGAAGAAAGCCATGACGGTCTCTTCTTTATCTTGCATATCCTGTCGCATCTTCACCATCTCGGCATGGCGCGCATCTTGAGTAGCCCGGAGTGCCTTCCACGCAGTGGCTTGTTCGGGTTTCAATTTCAGCCGCGCTTCCAACAATTCCATCCGCTCGGCGTGGAACTGTTGCATCATTGCCATCCGCTGCTCGGGGTTACCGCCCATCGGACCATGCCCCTTACCATGCCTACCGCCCATCATGGCGCAGTCACCCCCGCCGCCCATCATGGGACCATCGCCACCGCCCCAGGGCTGGGCAATAGTCACGGTGGCCAAGCCGAGGCCAGCGACGGCGGCAGCGATCAACAGCTTTTTGCGGGACGGTTTCATCTTGGTTAACTCCTCGTTGTTCGGTTATTTCGGGCTTTATTAAGCCACGCTCATGTAACCGGGATTTTGCCGCTAAGGCATTTTTGTAACGATTTATGTCAACTTTGCCTTGTTTCGGTTAGATACCCTTTTGGCTAGGAAATTTTGAACCGGTAAAGCGGTTCGGTTGTTGAGCGGTTTACAATGCCTTCCTTTGCGAAGCGACCCTACCTAAACGCATGAGTGACCATCTTTTAATCGTGGACGACGATGCCGGATTGCGTGAGCTGTTGGCGGATTATCTAGGCCGCAGCGGTTTTCGGGTGACTGGTGTGGCCGACGGACGTGGACTGTGGGCGGCGCTGGAACAGGGACCGGTCGATCTAGTGATTCTTGATCTGATGTTACCCGGTGATGATGGCTTAGTGCTCTGTCGTAACCTGCGCGCTCGTTCACCCATTCCAATCATCATGCTGACAGCGCGCGGCGATGATACCGACCGCATCGTCGGGTTAGAAATGGGCGCTGATGATTATCTGCCCAAGCCATTCAATGCGCGCGAGCTGCTGGCGCGCATTAAAAGCATCCTGCGGCGCGCTCGGAGCGCTCCGATAGAAGCGGGTGAAGCGCGGCGCTTCCACTTCGCAGGCTGGACGCTAGATACCGATTCTCGCCAGCTCGTCGCTCCAGATGGGGTGTTGGTACCATTGGGTGCTAGTGAATATCGCATCTTGCGGGTGTTTCTCGATCATCCGCAGCGGATTTTGAATCGGGATCAGCTACTGGATTTGACGCAGGGCCGCGAGGCCATGCCGTTCGACCGCAGTATCGATGTACAGGTCAGCCGATTGCGGCGCCGCCTGCGCGATGATCCGCGTGAGTCGGCCATTATCAAGACTGTTAGAAATGAGGGTTATTTGTTGGCGGCCTCCGTCAGTCGGGAATCCTGATGCGCTGGTTACCACAATCGCTGTTTGGTCGGCTCCTGCTGTTTTTGACGGCTGGTTTGGTGATCGCCCAACTGCTGAGCGCCGCCGTTTTGCTACAGGATCGTGATCAAGCGCTGTATCACGCCATCGGTGGACATGTGGCGCAGCGTATCGCAGCGATTGTTAACCTACTCGATAATGCGGTGGATACTGACGAGCGCCGCCGTCTGGTCACGGCGCTGGATTTGCCGCCCACTCGGATCAATCTCGACGTACCGTGGGAAACCGTCACCAAGCCCGATGAGCGCTATCACACCACCCTGTTCCGCGCGTTGTTGAAGCGCCAATTGGGGCCGGAACGGCCTTTTCAGTTAGAGATCAACGACGATCTACCAGCACCCCCACCAGGTCGGCTGCGCTGGCTCGATCCCGACCAACCACCTCCCCGGCGTGCCTGGGCTGATCGGCCACCACGCTGGCCGGCGCACGCCATGATGATGGGGTTACGCAATTTTGTGGTGCAGGTGCGTTTGGGGGATGGAGCGACGGTGACTTTTCAGCAGGTGTTACCGGAAGAAGTGATCGCTTGGCCGCTACGCTTGTTGCTGATCTTGCTGATTTTACTGGTCTCAGTCGCGGCGCTGGCGGCGCTGGCGGTTCGTGCGCTGACCCGGCCGCTGGCGGTGCTCGCTGATGCTGCGGCCGATCTTGGCCGAGATATTCGCCGCCCGCCGCTTGATGCCGCCGGACCCTTGGAAGTGCAGCGCGCGGCTCATGCCTTCAACACCATGCAAGAGCGGCTGATCCGCTATATCGAGAATCGTGACCGTATTCTTGCCGCCATTTCGCACGATTTGAAAACGCCGATTACCCGGTTACGGTTACGCAGCGAAATGCTGGACGATATGACCGCGCGCGAGAAATTTCTGGCGGATCTCGACGACATGCAACGCATGGTGCAAGCTTCACTGGATTTTTTGCGCGCCGGTGAGGACAGCGAGCCGGTCGCACCGTTGGATATCAATGCCTTGTTGGAATCGCTGCAAGAAGACGCCGAGGATACCGGCCACGAGGTTGGTATCGTTGGTGTCGCCACTGAGCCGTTGCGCTGTCGGCCGTTGGCGTTAAAACGCTGCCTGACGAATCTGGTCGATAACGCTTTGAAGTATGGCCAACGCGCCGAAATCACCGTTAAGGAGCCACCCGGACGTTTGCTGTTGCTGATTCGGGACAGCGGGCCGGGGATTCCGGTGGCTGAGCTGGAGCGGGTGTTTGAGCCGTTTTACCGCTTGGAAGGCTCGCGCAGCCGTGATACTGGTGGGACCGGTTTGGGGCTGAGCATCGCCCGCAACATTGCCCGCGCCCACGGTGGCGAACTCAGGCTGCGTAACCCTCCGCAAGGTGGTTTGGAAGCGATTTTGGATCTGCCGCGCTAGCGGGAAGCAGGCGTAGCCAGTGTCATTCGGGGGAGGGGCGTTTTCGTATAGAAAATACCCTGAAGGCGATTTCCGCCGGGGCGACCCCCGCTATCAGGGCAAAAATTTCGACGCCAACATGCGGGCGGCGGAAGTGGTACGGAAGATAGCCCAGTCGCTCGGCGTCAAACCGGGGCAGGTCGCTATCGCCTGGCTGCTGCATCAGGGAAGCGCCGGGCAGGGTGTCCGGGCTGCGCTATAACTCAACCGTCATGGCGATGGTGGATCGCTAAGCGGCGATGTAAGTGTACGTCAAAAGCGGCAATACCAGACGAGGCAAGATAAATTTGCAGCAACGGGCACAGGCGATGCTCGGCTACCACTTCACAATATGGATTCTAAGGCGGAACTGGTGAATCGCCTAGATGGGCAATGGCTTGGATACCGGTCGGAAATGCTGTGGCTGGAGCAGGTTATGACGACGAGAGTTTATAAATGCGAATCTCTTCAGCGGGTAAATTATTTCGTTCGCTTTTGGATTGCATAATGTTGACTTTTAGAGAACAAATGGAGTATACTGGATTTAGTGATCGGGTACTGAGAGATTTACTCGGTAGATGTAAAAAAAGGGTGCTCATAATCTGGGTACCTGTGGAGGTTTAATTGAACCTCTGTCCTTGCCAAGCTCACGACCAAGTGAGATGCAGATTGGCGACATAAGCCGTCTTCGAGAGAAAGACGGCGGGCGGTGGGGGGAAAGAGTTTACGGTTACTCTCATCAATCAGAAGCCTCATGGTGACCGAGAGGCGGCGGTTTACTGATCTGAATTGTTCGGGTCATAACGCCGCCACTAATGAGGAAAATCTTTTGATTGAAACTTGTGATACCGATCCTAATCGTAAATCGCCCAATACTAAAAGTCGCCACTTGAGGAGAATTCTGAGAGTGGCACTTAAGGTAGCAACCATGATCTATTCTTTCTACAGGATTGTATCAAGGTTGATTGACCTCATTAAGGAGGTCTTGGGCTAACCCCTCATTTACCACCAAATTATTATAATATAATTAGGAGAAATTCCATGTTTGGTGAAGCTCTGCGACTGGTGCGATCGTTCCATCAAATAACTCAGTCCGATCTTTCAAAAGCTCTTGGTATTTCTCGCTCATATCTTTCAGAAGTTGAGTCCAATAGGAAATCACCCAGTCTTGATTTACTGCAACAGTACGCCGTGTATTTTAACCTTCCTCTTTCATCATTGATCTTTTTTTCTGAAAATATTGGAGAGTCTGAGCGGGATATTAAGGTAAAAAAAATTCTTGGTCAGAAGATAATAGCTATTTTGCAATGGGTTGAGCATAAGTCAAACTTAATAGAAAAGGCATAAAAATTGGTAAAAAATAGTGGGTACTCAATAGATCAATCGCCCTTATTCCGGCTTAGCTCGAAGAAAAAACTTGCTGGCTTATTGGGGGTATCTGTAAAATATTTGCATTCCATATTAACATTAGATAATTACCGTATCTGGGAAGCTCCTCAAAAATATCAAGATATACTGGCTGGATTTCCGCCTCCTAGCAAAACACGAAAAATTCAGGAGCCAAAACAACTCTTACTTAGACTGCATAAGAAGCTCTCTATATTCCTATCTCGAATTAAAAAGCCTGATTTTGTATACTCGGCAACTAAAGGGAGATCTTATGTAGATAATGCAAGGGAGCATATGAATTTTGGGAGAGCCATTAAAATAGATATTAAGGATTTTTATCCTTCAGTGAGAAGGAAGTTAGTACGTGATTTCTTCATTAACGATATGCAGTGCGCACCAGATATTGCCTATGTGCTTTCCTTGCTTTGCTGTGTAAAAGACTCTCTTCCAACAGGAAGTCCTCTCAGCCCAGTATTATCATATTTTGCTTGCTCTCGCTTATTTTGTAAGATCGCACATATGGCAGCGGTAAAAAACTTGAAATTTACTCTTTATGTTGATGATATGGTTTTTTCAGGAGCTAACGCAACCCGATCGTTTTGTTATCAAGTGGTTAAGGAATTGGCTTACAACGGTTTTATCGGTCACAAAATTACTCGTTTTTCTTCTAGGCAGGTAAAGGTTATAACTGGTGTGGCTGTCTGGCCTCATAAGATTGGAATTCCACATAAACGTCAAAAGCGAATTAGGTTTTTTGAAAGAGCATTCAAGCTAAATAACAATCCAGATGAGATAAAAATTCTTGGTGGAACACTTATAGGCCAATACCGAGAAGCTGAACGTTTACAGCCAGGATCAAGTATGAGAGCTAGGCCCATTCAAGAACGCTTGAATTTAATTAATTTACAATGTGTTTCCGTAAGCCCTGTCACTAAGAAGCGGAGGCGGCGACGCCTAAGCTCAAAGCTTTCAAAAGGCATAATCGATACATTACAAACCCAAAAAAACAAAAAGAAGAATGATATTTCTTCCGAGTAACTTTCAAATATAAGAAAAATTGTAGAAGTGTTGTTAAATCGACTTCTCGTCGACGACAATACTGTCGCTCACCTGCGGCGTGCTGAAACCAGTCTGGGCCAACAAGGCAGCCATCGCTTGATTATCCTGGAAGGAAAGCGCGGTGGAACGCCGGATGCCCCCACCGCTGTCAGCAGGTCTAACAGGCGGGTTCCCAACCCGCAGCGCTGCCAGGCCGGATGCACCACCAGGGCGATTTCGGCGCGATCTTCCACGATGGACTCCATCCACGGTAAATCGAGAAAATCGGGATGGCCGGGATGAACCTTCGAGGCAAACATCAAGCCTCACCCCTCACCCCCAGCCCTTCTCCCAGAGGGAGAGCCAACTTCTCCTTCACGCTCCGACTCTAGCGCTGCTTGCCTATAATCACCTCCACTTGAAGTCTCTTCAGCTTGGCTTCTTATGGAAGAATTTCTTGGGGCAGTACCCTTTAACTCACTCCCAACATACAAGGGGTTTCGCGCTACCGCACTGACCAATCACTTTGGCTCACTCCCAACATACAAGGGTTTCGGCTGCGGAAGGTGCCGAACTCGTACCTGATTGATCCGGTGGCCCTTCATGCCTGCCACTTCAAATTCGTAATCGCCCAGCGTAAATTTTTCGCCACCTTCAGGGATCTGCTTTAACTGATCCAAAACCAGGCCCGCCAAGGTGAAATATCCTTCGCCCGTCGGCAGCGCTTCAAACTTGAGAATGTCTTTGGCTTCATCAAGCAGCAAGCCACCATCCAGCAGCCAGACGCCTGCCCCCTCTTGAATGAGCTTGGGCGTGTCGAGATCAACGGTATCGACCAAATCGCCCGCAATGGACGCCAGAATGTCGATAGCGGTCACGATGCCTTCAACTCCACCGTATTCATCCAAGACCACCGCCAATGGGATCGGGTGCTGGCGCAGTTGCTCCAGCACTTGCAGGGCGTTTAATCCTTCATGAACAAAGAGCGGTTGTCGCAACGTGGCGCGTAGCTGCAAAGCTTCGCCGTTCAACACCCGTAGCAACAAGTCCCGGCCCTGCACGACACCCTCGACCTCATCCAAGGTGCCCCGGCAGACTAGATAGCGGCCATAGGAATAGCGCTGGAGCATTTCTCGCACCTTGTCCGCACCCGCGTCGATATCAAGCCACACGATATCGCGGCGTGGGGTCATCAGCGCTGGAATGGGTTGCTCGGCAAGCCTCAGCACATTTTGAATCATGCTGCGCTCTTTAGGATCAAACTGGATGTCCCGGTTATCGGAGTTACTGGCCAGGGCCGCCACTTCCTCACCGACTTCCGCCGGTTCCACCCGCCCGCCCAATAAACGCAACACCGCCTCGGCGGTGCGCTCCCGGAAGGGGCGCTGACGGCCCAGAAACCGGCGGCGGTTGTAGAGCGCCCATTGGTTGAATAGCTCGATCAGCACCGAGAAGCCAATGGCGGCATACAGATAGCCCTTGGGAATGTGGAACCCGAAACCTTCGGCGATCAAGCTAAAACCGATCATCAGCAGAAAGCCCAGGCAGAGAATGATGACCGTGTGATGCGCGTTAACAAAGCGGGTCAGTGGCTTGCTGGCGATCATCATCAGCACGATGGCGATGATCACCGCTGCCATCATGACTGGCAGGTGTTCGACCATGCCGACCGCAGTGATGACCGCATCCAGCGAAAACACGGCATCCAATACCACGATCTGGGCGACCACCGGCCAAAAGCTGGCGTACACCTTCGAGTCAGGGTGCGGTTCATCGCGGCTTTCCAGGCGCTCGTGCAACTCCATCGTGCCCTTGAACAGCAGAAAGAGGCCACCGATGGCCAAGATCAGGTCACGACCTGAAAACGTTTGGCCAAACAGGGTTAGCAAGGGTTCGGTCAGCGTGACCAGCCAGGAGAGACTGGCCAGCAATCCCAGTCGCATCAACAGCGCCAGGGTCAAGCCGATGATGCGCGCCCGATCCCGCTCAGCGGGTGGCAGTTTATCGGCCAGAATGGCGATGAAAATGAGGTTGTCGATACCCAGGACGATCTCGATAACGATTAATGTTGCGAGACCAAGCCAAACAGTGGGATCAGCCAGCCACTCCATGATCGAGGTTACTCTTTACTCGTGGTGGAAAAAATAACGTCCTCAGCAAGCCAATCACGCGGCTTCAAGAAAAGGTCATATAACTGCTGCTCAGGGCTGTTCGGCTGCGGTCGCCAGTCGTATTCCCAGCGGACAGAGGGCGGTAGCGACATCAAAATGGATTCGGTGCGGCCGCCGGATTGTAGGCCAAACAGGGTGCCCCGGTCGTAGACCAGATTAAATTCAACGTAACGCCCGCGCCGATACAGCTGAAAATCCCGCTCGCGTTCGCCGTAGGCGAGTGGCTGTCGCCGCTCGACGATAGGCAGATAAGCGGTTAAATAATGATCGCCGACGCTGCGCAGAAAGGCGAAACAACGCTCGAAACCCCATTCGTTGAGATCATCGAAAAACAGCCCGCCGATACCACGCGGTTCGTTGCGATGTTTGATGAAAAAATACTCATCGCACCACTTTTTGAAGCGCGGATAAACGTCGCTGCCAAACGGTTCGCAGGCAGCCTGCGCGGTGCGATGCCAGTGCCGACAATCTTCTGTAAAGCCGTAATACGGCGTTAGATCGAAACCACCGCCAAACCACCAGACCGGCGCCGCATTATCGGAGGCGGCATTAAAAAAACGGATGTTCGCATGGGAGGTCGGCACATAAGGATTGCGCGGATGCACTACCAGCGACACGCCCATCGCTTCAAAGCCGCGTCCGGCCAGTTCTGGGCGCTGAGCAGTGGCGGAGGGCGGCAATCGGGTTCCAATGACGTGAGAGAAATTGATACCTGCTTGCTCGAAGACCTGGCCACCGCGCAAGACACGGGTTCGACCAAATCCAGCCAGAGTTTGATCGGTTGGCGGTCGCTCCCAAGCATCTTCCGCGAAAGTGGAGGTGCCATCGGTGTTTTCGAGGGCTTGAGTGAGGCGATCCTGAAGCGCTTGTAGATAGCTAAGAACAGCCGCGACATCGGGAGAGGCGAGCACCGGTATGCTCATTTTATCTAGGTGGTTGTAGCGAGTTTTAAACCGATGATGCCCGCCACAATCAGGCCGACGCTGATCAAGCGTGCAGGGTTTGCAGGTTCGCCAAATAGGATGATACCGAGAATGACCGTTCCCACCGCACCCACACCGACCCATACGCTGTAGGCGGTGCCGACGGGTAACGATTTCATCGCTACCCCCAGCAATGCGAGGCTAAGGATCATCGCAAGGGCAGTCCAGACCGTGGGCCAGAAACGGGTAAAGCCATCGGTATATTTCAGGCCGATAGCCCAGCCTACTTCAAGCAGCCCAGCGAGTATCAAGAGAATCCAAGCCATTGAGCGATCATCGCTGGCGCGTGGTCGGCGGCAAGCCGAATGCGCTGTTGGGGGAGCGATAACCGCCTGTTTTATTTGGTGCCGGGAGAGAGACTCGAACTCTCACGGTATCACTACCGGTGGATTTTGAGTCCACTGCGTCTACCATTCCGCCATCCCGGCCAGGAGAGAGGATTGCAAGTATAAGGATTTTCCTCCAGCCGACAAGCCAAATGTGGTAATTGTTTGTTAATAATTTGAAGTAGAGGCTATCGATGAAGCAAGTGTTATGTTAAAGCCTAAAGCGCTGAAAGCGGAATTTTTGTTGTGTTTGGCAGCGATGATTTGGGGTTCAGCTTTTGTCGCCCAGCGTTTAGGTATGGCCCATGTCGGTCCCTTCACTTATAACGGTGCTCGATTTTTGTTGGGAGCGCTGTCGTTATTGCCGTTGCTGATGATCCGCCAGCGGGTCAGCTTCCCCACCCAATCCGGCAATCAATGGTCAATTTTGCTGGGGGCCTTGCTGGCGGGTCTACTGCTGTTTGCTGGGGCATCGTTGCAGCAGGTCGGCATCGTCTATACAACGGCGGGCAAGGCGGGTTTTATTACCGGTCTTTATGTCGTCCTCGTACCGATCCTGGGGTTGCTGTGGGGTCAGCGTACCCCCTGGGCTACATGGGTCGGCATCGTCCTTGCTGTGGTCGGATTGTATTTGCTCACAGTGACCGAAGATTTAACGTTGGCTAAAGGGGATGGGTTGGTATTGATCAGTGCTTTTTTCTGGGCAGGGCACGTTTTGGTGATTGGCTGGCTATCGGGAAAACATATCGAGCCAATCGTGTTTGCCTGGATACAGTTTATGGTCTGTGCAGTCTTGAGTCTGATGGTGGCGGTCGTCGTGGAGCCGATCAGCTTGGCAGGGCTGGAAGGCGCGGCGCTGCCGATCCTGTATGGCGGTGTTCTGTCGGTTGGCGTCGCCTACACCCTGCAAGTGGTGGCCCAGCGAGATGCGCCGCCCGCGCACGCTGCCATTATCCTCAGCTTGGAGACTGTGTTTGCGGTCTTGGCCGGTTGGATGATGTTGCAAGAGACGTTATCGAATCGCGCTTTAATCGGCTGTGGGTTGATGTTCGCCGGTATGTTGTCGTCGCAGTTGGGGGGTGGATCAGCCCTGGCGTCCAATGACCCCGCCACTTTAGAATCACCTTCGCGAGCTGACTAGCAGCAGTGGATCTCTTCTACTCGTTGGCTGGATCGTTACCATCGTCGGGTTTGATGGCTGGGGGTTTGTCAAAGTCGATTGCGGATTTTTGAGTAGGAGCTTGGCGCTCTTGCCATTCTTCAAACCAGCATTGGTAGCATAGGCGCAAGCCATTTTGATTTAAAAAGCCGGCGGGTGGCCCAAAGCGCCCGCAGGCATCACAGATTAAATAACTGCTGACCATCGTTGCCCCCTTCTTCTTCATCTTTATCCATAGTACCAGCCGCCATGCCTGTGTTTCACGATTCTGTAGCCGATTCAAGGTTGGCATTGCCGCCTGGCTGTGAGGAGCGTTGTCCAGGTTGTACCCATCGTCGCTTCACGGCTGCTGCCAGCGAGGCACAGAAAATGGATTGGTTGCGGCGTCGGCTCGCGCCTTGGGCAGAGCAGTTGCAGCCGTTAGCAACAGTTGCCGAGGCCGAACGCTGGAGCTATCGGCGTAAGGTCTGTCTGTCAGTGGTTTGGAGCGATGCGGCTGGCTGGCAATTTGGCCTTTGGCGGCGTGATGAGTTAATTCCGATTCCCGATTGCCCCGTACACGGGGGGTTGATTCGGGCTCTGGTCCATTCATTGATGAAGGTTCTGCCACTACAGCCTCAATTTCCTTTGGCTTTCTTCGTTCAGTCGGGCGCGCAGGCGACGCTGATCGTAAAAACTCATCGAGTTACCTCACTTGATTGGCTGGCTGAACTGCCGTGGGATGCCTTAACAGCCGGCGGATTGGAAGGTTTGTGGCTGCACCGCCATCCCGCTGCCGGCCGGCGCCTATTTGCCCGCAACGGTTGGCAATGGCTTTGGGGTGAGCCGCGTTCACGCGATGCGTTTGGCTTGATCTATGGGCCGACCGCTTTTCAACAACTGATTCCGGCTTTGTATGATCGAGCCTTGGCAACGGCAGAAGCATTTTTAGCCCCAACGGCCGCTTCAGGAATCGCGGATCTCTATTGCGGGATTGGCGCTAGCCTGATGCGTTGGGCGGCATACGATGCACGAGTCATCGGGGTGGAATTAGGCGGTGAGGCGGTTGACTGTGCGCGCTTGAATGCACCGGGCGCTCAAATCCTGCGCGGCAAGTGCGCGGATCGTATTCCGCAGTTACGAGATTGGGCGCAGCAGAGCGCAGCACCTCGGCTGCTTTATGTCAATCCGCCGCGCACTGGTCTGGAATCGGAGGTGCTCGGCTGGGCAGTGAACGAATTTAGGCCCGAACGGTTGGCCTATCTATCGTGCAGTGCCGGGACCTTAAGCCGGGATCTCAGCGGATTGGCCGGCGCAGGTTATGCAGTGGAAGCCTTGCATCCTTACGACTTTTTTCCGCAAACCCATCATGTTGAAACGCTGGCTTTGCTGAGGCGGATAGCCTGAACCAGGACAATGCGTGAGCGGCCCAACCTCCTATCGAGCCGCTCCAAGCAAAGACTAATGCGACGCGGCGCCTGCCGCACCGAAGCCCGTCTGGGCACGCACGTATTGATCCTCGAACGCTTCTTTCTCTGCGGCGGCACGAGCGCTGTTATCAAGGGTCGATCCCAGCCATGCGAAGAAGAAGGCAATCGGCATCGAGAAAATCGCCGGCTGTTCGTAGGGGAAGAGCGGGGCTTTGTTACCGAGCACGGTCACCCAGACCGCCTTCGACAGCACCACGATCAACACTGCCGACACCAGCCCGGCAATGCTGCCCCAGATCGCGCCGCGTGTGGTTAGGCCTTTCCAGTACATCGACAGAATCAGTACCGGGAAATTGCACGAAGCGGCCACGCCAAAGGCCAAGCCCACCATGAACGCCACGTTTTGCTTCTCGAAGGCGATACCGAGCAACACGGCCAGGACACCCAGAAACAGCGAAGAGCGCTTGGAGACACGGACTTCCTCGGTCTCGGTAGCCTGACCGCGGCGGATCACATTGGCATAGAGGTCGTGGGAAATAGCCGATGCACCGGCCAGCGCCAGCCCCGACACCACGGCGAGAATGGTGGCGAAGGCCACCGCCGATAAAAAGCCCAGCATCAGATTGCCGCCAACGGCATGCGCCAGATGCATGGCCGGCATATTGCCGCCGCCGCGCAGCTTGCCCGCCAGATCACCACCCTCAAAATATTCCGGGTTGGTGCCGACGATGGTAATCGCCGACAAACCCATAATAGCTACCACCGTAAAGAAGAAACCGACGCACAGCGTGGCGATAAATACGCTCTTGCGCGCTTCCTTGGCATTGGGCACGGTGAAGAAGCGCATCAGGATGTGGGGCAGTCCGGCGGTGCCAAACATCAAACCCAGCGACAGCGATACCGCTGTGACGGGATCGGACAGAAACGAACCCGGTGCCATCAGCGCAATGCCTTTCTTGGAGTTTTCCACCGCCTTGGTGGCCAGCGTTTCTAGGCTGAAACCGAACTGGGAAAAAGCCAGTAGCATTACCAGGGTGCCGCCGCCCAGCAGCAGACAGGCTTTGATGATTTGCACCCAGGTGGTGGCGATCATACCGCCGAACGTGACATAGATCACCATCAGTACACCCACGATCACCACTGCGATCCAGTATTCCAAGCCGAACAGCAGCTTGATGAGCTGGCCCGCGCCGACCATCTGGGCGATGAGATAGAACACTACCACGGTCAGCGAACCGATGGCGGCCACGGTACGCACCGAGCGCTGATCCAGCCGGTAGGACGTAATGTCCGCAAAGGTGAACTTGCCGAGATTACGCAGCCGTTCGGCCATGATAAACATGATAAACGGCCAGCCGACATAGAAGCAGATGCAGTAGATGTAGCCGTCAAAGCCTTGGAAATAGGTCATGCTGGTTAAGCCCAGCAAGGTGGCGGCCGACATGTAATCGCCGGCGATGGCCAATCCGTTCTGGGTGCCGGTGATGCCGCCACCGGCAGAATAGTAATCACTGGCCGTCTTGGTGCGCTGGGCCGCCCAGTAGGTGATGCCAAGGGTCATCATCACGAAGATGAAGAACATCACGATGGCGTGGATGTTGAGCGCCTGCTTTTGAGCCTGGCCGACGTCGGGGGCGGCAACGGCCAGGCCGATCCAGCCCAGTGCGAGTACGGCGGCGGCAAATTGCAAGAAGCGACGAGTGATCATTCGATGGCCTCCTTGATGAGCTGGGAGTTGATGTCATCGAATTCGCCGTTAGCGCGCCGGATGTAGACCCCCGTTAATAACCAGAACAACAGAATCAAGCCTGCGCCAATGGGCCAGGCGATGGTAGCTACCCCGCCTTCCCAGATCGGCTTGGCTAGCAGCGTCGGATTGAACGCCACGATCATAATGAAGATGAAATAGAGGCCAAGGACCACAGCCGTCAGCGTCCAGGCAAAGCTGCTGCGCTTGCTGACCAGTTCATCAAATTTCGGATTCCTTCGAATCCGCTCGTAGACTTCGGACGACATTGATTTTTCTCCTGGGTGGTGGGTTGTTATTCGGGCCATCTCTCACGAAAAGATAAAGCTAGCAAACTCAAAAACTTTATAAGGTGTTCGATAAATTGTCTATGTGAGTCCCATTTATTTCATGTTTTGTAGTGTTTTTAATGCAATATCCCCTATAAATCCGATATTAATATTGTAATAATCCTTATATGTTTGCCTCAGATTTTTTCCCGTACTATAAAACAATGATAATACAAGCGATAAAGCCTGCTTGATGGTGCTCTCCGATGCGCGACAATCTGCGTTTCCTGCTTGTTCTCGGCATTTTTCTGACGCTGGTGGCCGTGCTGCTCATTGTGGGTGGTTATGGGGTTTTTCATGCCCTTGAGCCAGATCAGCAACGCGCGCTGATCTCGATCCTGGCCCCGCATGGGGAATTGATTGCAGAGATCGGTTTGCTGGTCCTGGCCATTCTCGGCATCGCTTTCACTATGGCCTATCAGGTGTATGTAAAGGGTGCTCTGAAAGTCGCCGAAGGGATTCGGATCACCCTCAATGCCAATCCGGGCCATCGCTTGGCAACGGTTGGCCCTGCCGAGTTACGCTCACTGGCCCAAGCGGTCAACGAAATGGCCGAGCGGGGTGAACTGTTGGCGCAGGATCTCGAAGCCAAAGTAGCGCAGGCGAAAGCCTCGGTCGAGGAAGAGAAAAACCGCTTAGCCGCACTGATGTCCGAGCTGAGCCAAGGGGTGTTGGTATGCAATGCCGACGGCCGCATTCTGCTTTACAACGAACGTGCCCGCTACGCGCTGCTCGGTTCGAGTGATCTCTCCAGTGCTGGAACCGCCGCGTTAATCGGGCTTGGCCGCTCGATTTTCGCCATCGTTGAGCGAAACCTCCTGGCGCACGCGCTGGAAACCATGCGGGCACGGCTGGAGAAAAACGAAGCCGATCCCATCGCCCAGTTCGTGTTCACGACGCGAACGGGTGAGTTCATCCGGGTGCGGATGGCACTGGTTTTGGGTGCCACAAAGGCTGCTTCCGCGCCGGCAGACGGACAAACTGACAGTGATGGCTTTGTGATGACGTTGGAGAACATCACCGAAACCTTTGAAGTCGATACGACGCGCGATATGTTGTTACAGTCGCTCACCGAAGGAAGCCGCGCCGCGCTTGCTAATATCCGCGCCGCAGTGGAGACATTGACGGCCTATCCTGATTGTGAGCCGATCCATCGCGACCGTTTTCTGCAAGTCATCCGCGAAGAAGCACGAATGCTGAGCGGGAAGCTTGATAAAACGAGCCTGGATTATGCCGATTCCCTCAAAACCCGTTGGCCGCTGGAAGAGATGCTTGCAGTGGATGCCATCGCCGCCGCCCGTCGTCGGATCGAAAGTCGGCTTGGCTTAGCTACCCTGGCAGAAGTATTAGACGATTCCCTCTGGATCAAGGCGGACAGCTATACCCTGGTGCAGGCGCTGACCTACCTCGCCGGGCGCTTAAAAGACGAGTACGGCGTGCAGGACATTTGTTTTAATCTTACCCGCCACGCGCGCATCGCCGAGCTTGATCTCCTCTGGCGGGGTTCACCCTTGTCGCAGCGAACGCTGAGCGAATGGGAGATGGAAGCCATGCGGGCTGGGGGCGAGGATAGCCCGTTGACCCTGCGCGATGTGATCGACCGTTTGGCCGCTGAAATTGTCTATATGGTGGATCAGGAGCGGCAGCGCTCATTGATTCGTTTCTTGCTGCCTACCGTCAAACCGACACGGGTTGCATTGGGTGCGCCCGTGCGAATTGGCGAAAGCCGCCCCGAATTCTACGATTTCGACCTGTTCCACCAGGCGGGTCAGACCCCAGAACTCGATGAGCGACTGTTGAGCGAATTGGCCTATACGGTATTCGATACCGAGACCACGGGTCTTGATCCGGCTGCCGGCGATGAAATCATCTCCATCGGTGCGGTGCGCATTGTTAACAATCGGCTATTGCGTTTCGAAACGTATGAGCAGTTGATCGATCCAGGCCGACCTATCGTTGCGATGTCGCAAACGATTCACGGCATCTCGAATAAAATGCTGCGTGGGCAACCGACCGTGGATAAAGTGCTGGCCCAGTTTCATGAATATTGCCAGGATACGGTCTTGGTGGGCCACAATGCCGCGTTTGATATGCGCTTTTTGCAAATGAAGGAAGCGCAGACCGGAGTGCGCTTCACCCAGCCGGTACTGGATACGCTGCTACTTTCCGGCGTTTTGCACCCTAATCAGAGTTCCCATGCGCTGGAAGCGATTGCGGAGCGGCTTGGTGTCACCGTGGTGGCTCGCCATACCGCGCTGGGCGATGCGCTTGTGACCGGGGAAGTTTTTCTGCGAATGATTCCCTTGTTGGCTGCGCACGGCATTCGCACGTTTGGAGACGCCAGGGAAGCGACCGCGAAGAGCTTGTACGCTAAGGTCGAATACTGACCAATGACCCCCCGATTTCTTTACGGCAGCTGCTCTAGAATTGGGTTGGCTTACGGCCTGTTAATTTGGTAAAACGGCTACTAAGTGGTTATCTTTTGGGATGCTAAAACTCATGCGCACAATCAAAGCTGGCATTTTATGCAGGTATATGGTGTTGGCTTGGTTGGCGGCCCTACCGGTCGCGCATTCCCAGGAATGGCTTTATACCGTGCGACCGGGCGACAACCTCTGGAGTATTACAGCCGAGCATTTGGTGAGAATGGACTATTGGCCGAAGTTGCAGGCCCTTAACGGGGTCGCAAACCCAGGTCAACTGCCGCCGGGATCAAAGCTGCGAATCCCAATCGCGTGGCTCAAGCGGTTGCCGGCGATGGTTCAGGTCATCAGCATCCAAGGGCAGGTACAGGCCACGCTCGCTGCCACAGGCCAAATCGCGCCGATCCAGGTTGGCCAATTTCTGGAAAGCGGTGATAGTGTACAAACCGGCCCGGATGGCAATATCACCTTGGCATTCGGGGATGGTTCCCGCACGCTGGTCCAAGCGGATAGCCAGTTGACCCTGGAGAGCTTGCGCTCGCGCGGCCGCACCAACGTGATGGATACCGTATTGAGTCTCTTGCAAGGCCGGGTGGAAAACCGGGTGATACCTCGCTTAGAAGCCGGTTCCCGCTACCAGATCTCCACACCGGTCGCCACCTCGGCCGTGCGCGGCACCCATTACCGTTTCGGCATGGATAGCGGCGCTGAGATCGCGCGGATGGAGGTGTTGGAGGGTGGAGTAGCCTTTCAGGGTGAGCGGGGCAGTCGGTCGGTCAGCGAAGGCTTTGGTGCGCTGGCCCAGGCCGGCAAGCCATTGGCGCCGCCGGTGGCGTTGCTGGCGGCACCGGATACTAAGAGCCTGCCACCGGTGGTCACGCGCGTTCCGATCCAACTACGTTTTGCCGCCTTAAAAGGAGCGGTCGCCTATCGTGCGCAGATCGCATCCACCGAGCGTTTCGAGACGTTGTTGTTCGACGGTTCTTTGACTCTGCCGGGTGTGCGCGGCCCTGATTTACCGGATGGCGATTATGTCCTGCGCTTGCGTGCCATTGATGCCCAGGGCCTTGAAGGCCGCGATGCGTATCATCGGTTTCGGCTGCACGCCCGTCCTGAACCGCCATTGTTGATTTATCCCGCCCACGAAAGTGCCCTCCTGGCGCCATCGCTGCGTTTCGAGTGGTCTGAACCCGCCAAAGCCGTTGCCTACCATTTTCAACTGGCGGACGATGAGGGCTTTGCAACGCCCCTGCTTGATATCGCCGATCACCCCAACCCAAAACTGACGCCGGAGCGGACGCTCGAGCCGCGCCGCTATTATTGGCGTGTTGCGGTGCGCGATAACACCGGTAGGGAAGGGCCGTTTAGCGATCCGCAACGGGTTCGTGTACAGCCTGTCCTGGCTTTGCAGCCGCCCGAAGTTGCCGCCGAAACCATAACCTTCCGCTGGGGGGCTGGCCTGCCGGGGCAAAAATACGAATTTCAGATGGCGCGCGACACCGACTTCGAGGATGTCATCGTTTCCAGGCAAGTGAGCGAACCGCAATTGACTGTACCGCGCCCGGACTCGGGCTTTCATTATTTACGGATGCGTTCTATCGACACGGATGGTTTCATCGGGCCGTATGGTGCGACCCAGCGGATCGATGTTCCGCCCGCGAGTTATTGGCCGGCCGGCTGGGTTACCTTTTTGGCGCTCATTTTAGTCTTATGACATTCTCCGTTCGATCCCACACTCACTGGTGGAGGAGGGCTGGCCTATGTCTCGGCCTACCCGTACTAGCCTTGGTTTTATTGCAAACCGATTGGCTGCATCGCTGGGATTTGCTGATCTACGATGGCTATATAGCCACTTGGTCACGACCGCCGGCTGACGATATCGTCATCGTTGCCATTGATGAGCAAAGTTTGCGGACATTGGGTCGCTGGCCCTGGTCACGTCGATTACATGCTGATTTGATTCGTAAACTCACTGAAGCCGATGCGAAGGGTATCGCCATGGATATCGTGTTCGCTGAGCCGGACACGGCTGATCCGGTGGCGGATACCGCCCTCCAAGCGGCATTGGCGGCAAGTGGTCGCGTCGTTTTGCCGGTGCTTAGTGAACAGACACGTACCGGCGGTCAATTGGTGGAAACGCTGCCTATAGCAGCTTTAACCCAGGCAGCGGCTGCAATCGGCCACGTCGATGTGGAGTTAGACCCCGATGGAATCGCACGGAACATTTATTTGAAAGCTGGATTGGGGTCACCCTATTGGCCCACTCTGACGCTGGCGTTGCTGGCGGTGGTCGATCCGAGTCACTGGCAGGCTTTGTCTGGCCGACGACCCACAGAGGCGATGGCTCCATCGTATTACCTCTGGCAACGCGATTATCGGGTGTTAATTCCCTTTGCTGGGCCACCAGGGCATTTTCAGCAGTTTTCCTATGAGTTGGTCTTGCGTGGTGCCGTCAATCCGGCGGCGTTTCACGATAAATATGTGTTGGTCGGTGCTACAGCGGGTGGCATGGACGATGCTCTACCCACCCCCGTTTCTGGCTTGGCCCGACCGATGTCGGGGGTGGAGTTTAACGCGAACGTGCTGGATGCGCTGAAACGTGGCTTGCTGCTCCAGCCATTGGGCGATCCTTGGTCGCTGCTGTTGACGTTAGTGCTCCTGTTACTGACGTTAGCGCTCTACGCACTTTTCCCGCCGCGCTGGACGTTGCTCCTAGCGGTCTTGGCATTACTGGTTACTCTGACAGCCGATCTTGTGCTGCTGCATGGCTTTCACCGCTGGTTTCCGCCCGCGGTGGCGCTGTTCACCCAAAGCGTGAGCTACCCTCTGTGGAGCTGGCGGCGTCTGCGCAATGCCGTGCGTTCCCTCTTCGAAAAAGAACAGCTTGCTAAAGCTACCTTGCGCTCAATCGATGATGCGGTCATCGTGACCAACACCCAAGGTGCTGTCGAATACCTTAATCCGGTCGCAGAGACTATGCTCGGCGGCGTATTTGCCGACTTGCAGGGAAAAACACTCGGCGCAATTTTTCGGGCTGATAATGGTTTTGGTGGCTATTCGCTGGTGGATTTGGTGGCGCTGTGTCTCGAAAAAGGCCGCTCGGTCGGGCTGTCCGAGCCAAAGGTTCTCATCAATAGCCAGGGTCGGGAATACGCTGTTCGCGCCTCGGCGGTTCCGCTGCGTGATCAGAAAGGCCAAGTTTCCGGCGTGGTCGTCGCATTGGCCGATACCACGGAAACGCACCGCTTGGGCCAGCAGATGGCTTATCAGGCGACTCATGACGCGCTCACCGAGTTACCCAACATGAATCTGTTGCGGGATCGACTCGGCCATGCTATCGCCCGTGCCCGCCATGACGATGGCGGCGTCGCGTTGTTGCATGTTGATCTTGACCATTTCAAGAAGGTCAATGAGGGCCTGGGCCGGGCTGCCGGAGATACGCTGCTCAAAGTGGTGGCCGACCGCCTGCGCGATTGCGCCAAAAAAGAAGATACCTTGGCTCGCACAGGCGCTGACGAGTTTATCTATCTGTTGGAAGATACGCGCGTGCTTGAACGGGGCGGCGATCTGGCGCGCGCCATCTTGCAGTGCTTCGAGACACCCTTCCAGGCTGAAGGCCATGACTATTTTTTAACGGCCAGCATTGGCATCTGCTTTTTTCCCAAGGACGGCGTGGATGCCGAGACGCTACTAAAAAATGCGGATACCGCGATGCAGCGCGCCAAGGAAAAAGGCCGTGACAATTTTCAGATTTATGCCCATGACATGCACGTCCGCGCCTTGGAGCGGCTGACCTTGGAGCAGGAATTGCGCTATGCCATTGAGCGCAATCAACTAGAGTTGCATTACCAACCGCAGGTCAGCGTGCGCGAAGGCCAGGTCGTCGGTGTTGAAGCGCTCCTCCGCTGGCATCATCCCCGGCGTGGCCGGGTGTCGCCCATGACCTTCGTGCCACTGGCCGAAGAAAGCGGCTTGATCGAAATGATCGGTGAATGGGCGCTGCGAACCGCCTGTGTGCAGGCTAAGGTATGGCAGGATCAGCAGTTACCCGCTTTGAAAATGGCCGTTAACATGTCAGCCCGTCAGTTTCTGCGGCCGACCATGATAGAGGACGTCGGCCGTATTCTGCGCGAGACTGGCCTGGAGCCGGCCTACCTTGAACTGGAAATTACTGAAAGCCTGATGATGGTGGATGTCGAGAGTGGGATTATCGCCATGCACGCGCTCAAAGCCATCGGTGTGGGGCTATCCATCGATGATTTTGGGACTGGCTACTCTTCTCTTAATTACTTGAAGCGCTTTCCCATCGACCGGTTGAAAATCGACAAATCTTTCCTGATCGGCATCGAAACCAATCAGGACGATTTGGCCATCACGTTAGCGATGATCGCTATGGCACACAACATGGGTTTGAGCGTGATTGCCGAGGGGGTCGAAAACGCGGCACAACTGGCTTTTTTACGCGCGCATCGCTGTGATGAATTTCAGGGCTATTATTTTAGTACGCCTGTACCGGCGCGGGAAATTCCGGCCTTACTCAAAAAACACCTTGAGCCGTCCAGTTCGGCACCCACCGACTTGCTTTCCTAAAACCATGGGCGCTGGACGCTGACCCGCTGACGTACTCCTGGAAACTCTGCGCATGTCTTTAGCTCTGCTTCGTTACTCATGTCTGCTATTTTGGCTACTGGTTTGGAGCATAGCCTCGCCGGTTGCAACAGCGCGCGATTTGCCTGGCTCTCCGTTAGTGCCCAGGCTGCTATTGCACGATTTCGAGGGGATGAGCGGTTCGCTGTTCGGTAGTAGTATGAGCGGTTGGACGGCGGAACCGGGGATTTTTACCGGGCGCATCCAGTACGACATAGCGCCAGCCAACCGGGCAGGTGGCAGTCGGGCACTGCACTTACGCTACCGCTTCGATCCTGGCGCCGATAGCGACATCGGCTGGCAGTTAACACTGCCTGATCTCGATGCCTCCGCTTACGATCATCTGGAATTTTGGATTCGCGGAGATGGCGATATTGGCTATGCCGATGCTTTGAAAATCGAGTTCAAGCAGCCGTTGGCCGGTGCGCCGGCTGGACTGTTGCGCAAAGGCAGCACGGTGATCAGCGGTATTGGAGAAGAATGGCGTCAGATTCGCGTGCCGTTGAATCTGCTGAGCGGGATCAGCGACTGGCAACATCTGCGGCAGTTTGGCGTCGTGTTAGAACCACGTCGGGTGCGGATGCCGAGCGGCGGCTACTGGTTGGACGATATCGCCTTGATAAAGACCGGCCAGCCCGGCCCCAGTGTCCGTGATCCGGTAATTCCGCCGCTGAAGACTGCCTGGGAGAATAGCGTGGGTGGTAAAGCAGCGGCTCAGCACCACTTGCATGGCCGGTTGGCAGGCTGGCCGACGCAATTGACGGTTGATCCGGCGGAACTACCGACCGACGACCGCGCCTTTTTGCAGCGGTTGGCCGATGACACCTGGCGTGGCCTGGTCGCATTGACCGACCGGGTACACGGGATTCCGCTGGATACGGTGCGCCTGAACGGCTCGCTGACCCCGGAGCGTACCTGGTTGGGCGATTACACCAATGTGACGAATATCGGCCTGTATTTGATCGATATTATTGCAGCGCGTGAGTTGGGATTGATTGATCCCTCAGAGGCGGTTACCCGGCTTGGCTTGGCGCTGGATACGCTGGAGCGGCTCGAAACCTACCAGGGATTTTTTTATAACTATTACGACACCACGACCCTGGAGCGCACCAGTCATTTCATCTCTTTTGTCGATTCGGCGTGGCTGAGCGCCGGATTGATCGTGGCGCGCAACGCGGTTCCCGAACAGGCTTGGCGCTGTACGCGCTTGCTCGAACGGGAGAATTACCGCTTTTTTTATGATCCGGTCGAGCGGTTGATGATGCATGGCTATTACGTCAATCTGCCGCAGCGCTCGGAATATAGCTACGGGATGCTCTACAGCGAGGCCCGGCTGGGTAGTCTCATCGCCATCGGCAAGGGCGAAGCTCCCATTGAGCACTGGTATCGGCTGGCGCGCACCTTTCCAGCCAGTTTCAGTTGGCAATCGCAATCGCCCAAGCGCCGCGTCAACCGAACGGTTGATGGCTACACGTTCCCTGGCGGCTATTACGCCTGGAAGGGCGTGAAATACATTCCGTCCTGGGGGGGGAGTGTGTTTGAAGCCCTGATGCCGTTGCTGGTCTTGGACGAATTACGTTATGCGCCGGCCGGCCTGGGTGAAAACGCCAAGGCGCACGCAAAAATCCAGCGGCGTTTTGCGCTGGAGCAGTTGGGCTATCCGGTGTGGGGCTTGTCGCCCAGTTCGACTCCGGCCGGCAACGGTTATAGCGAATACGGCGTGCGAATTCTTGGAGCGCGCGGCTATGGGGCGGGTGCCGTGACGCCACACGCGGCCGCATTGGCTTTACTGGCCGATCCCATCCCTGCCGTGGCCAACCTGCGGCAACTGGCGACCCGTTATCCGCTGTATGGCGATTTCGGTTTTTACGATGCCGTGGACCCGAAAACCGGCCAGGTCGCCCACAATTATCTGGCGCTTGATCAGAGCATGATTTTGCTGGCGCTGACCAATTATCTACGGGATGGCGTGATTCAAAACTATTTCACCGCCGATCCCATCATCCAGCGGGTCTTGCCGCTGCTGAGCGCAGAGCGCTTTTTCGAGCGCTAACACCCAAGGGTTGGCCGCTGCCGACAATGATGGCGCTTAGTCAAACACGATGAGCAGCCACACGATGGCGGCATTGAGCAATGCCATAAAGACGGCCGCCGAGCCGATATCTTTGGCGCGGCCCGATAACTCGTGACGCTCTGGGCCGATCCGGTCGATGGCTGCTTCGATGCCGGTATTGAGGAGTTCAACGATGACGACCAGCAGCAAGCTACCGATCAATAGGGCGCGCTCCACCGGTGTATTCCCCAGCCATAGCGCCAGCGGAGCGAATACCGCGCACAGCAGGCTCTCCTGGCGGAAGGCCTCCTCGTTGTGCCATGCCGCCTTAAGTCCGGCCCAGGAATAGCCGGTGGCGTTAATAAGCCGGCGCCAGCCGGTGTGATTCTGGAAAGCCATCGCCAGTCAGATCCTTACAAAGTGAAAAGTTGAACGGGTGGTGTTGCTTGCCGAGGTTTTTTTGTTGGCTGCATCAGTATATGGTAAGGGTATTTAGACAGGGGGATTAGCGGCGTTCGGGTGAACCGAAGGGGTGAGCGCACGCGCTAGATTAATTTATGAGAGTCGAAATCATGTCACGAGAACCACAAATCATTCTCTCCAGCCAGGACTTGCAGCGCCTGGAACGATTACTGGACTCAGTATCGCCCGATGCGGCACCGGGTTTGGCCGCGTTACGGCGCGAGCTGGACCGGGCCGAAGTGGTGGAACCCGATGCGATGCCGGCGGATGTTATCACGATGAATTCGACGGCCCGGTTCGTTGACGAAATCAGCGGCCGGGAATTCGAGTTGACGCTTGTCTATCCCGACGATATGCATTTAACCCATGGTACGGTCTCCATCCTGGCCCCGATAGGCAGTGCGTTGCTGGGTTTATCGGTTGGACAATCGATTGACTGGGCTTTGCCGGGCGACCGCACGACCACTTTGCGGATATTGGCGGTCACCTATCAGCCGGAAGCCGCCAGAAAACGCTCTCCTTGAGCGCACCGTCTGCTTTAGCTGACAACCCTGGATTCGAAGCTGGCGTCAACAACAGCGGGCCGTTAGAATGGCGCTAATCGGAGAGGTGGCAGAGTGGTCGATTGCGACGGTCTTGAAAACCGTTGACCCGCGAGGGTCCGTGGGTTCGAATCCCACCCTCTCCGCCACTTTGGCCTTTCCTGCTGGCTTTCGGCCACCCTGCACAGGGTTTGCAATGTCGCGGGTTTCCACTTAGGCGCTTACCGAGTGCGGCAAAGCGCGCTGGTACCAACCATGGGTTCACTGACCCTATGAAATCCGTCCTGGCAATCCGCCATGTTGCTTTTGAGGATCTCGACGCTTTTGATCCCATCTTGCGCGAACGCGGCTACACAATCCGTTATCTGGAAGCTGGTTACGATGATCTGACCGCCATTGATCCCCTGGCTGACGATCTGCTGGTGGTATTGGGTGGCCCAATCGGGGTTTACGAGACGGTGGCCTACCCATTTCTACGCGACGAACTGCGCTTGTTGGCGATTAGGCTGCAAGCGGATCGCCCCACTCTGGGAATCTGTCTGGGTTGTCAGTTGATGGCGCAAGCTTTGGGTGGGCGGGTCTATGCCGGTGGGCAAAAAGAGATCGGCTGGAAGCCGCTACAGATTCATGAAGCCGGCCGAAATAGCCCGTTGGCTGCGTTTGCCGATGGCATTCCGGTGTTGCATTGGCACGGGGATACCTTCGATTTGCCGGGTGGGACGACATTACTGGCCTCAAGCAATCAGTATCTACACCAGGCCTTCTTGTGGCGAAAACGTGGCTTGGCCTTGCAATTCCACATCGAAACCAGTGCCCGCAATCTGGAGCGCTGGTTTATCGGTCACGCCGGTGAGATTGCCGCCACGCCCACGATGAGCGTTCTGCACCTGCGCCAGGAAACCGCGCGTTACGCCCCCAAGGCCCAGGTGCGCGGCCAGAGCTGTCTCACCGCGTGGCTGGAGCAAGTGGATTTACTACCCTGATATCCCCAAGGCCGTTGGCGTCCCCGGCGATCAATGACGGGATAAGCGCTTTCTTGGTAAAGCGCGATCTCTTGTCCGACAGCTTGATCCTCCTCTTAGTGAGACGGTTGACCAATGATGTTGACAGGTTCTATCGCACTCGCAGCAAAAAAGGTGATTTTTTCCAAAAAATCGTCTTTAATTAGTAGGAAATTAGACTGTAAGTGCTTGTTGATTCATCGAAAATGAACTTCGGTTTGAAACCTCCTCTTTCAGAGGGATAATCGTGTATGGGAGAGGCGTAACCTCTTCCATACTGTTGCGCCCGGTCACGGGCGTGGATTGAACTATTTTGTGGGAGCACGGCCCGGCCGGCATGTTTCCCGCTTCTCCAACCCGATAACCAATCGAAGGAGTGCTCGGTGGAACGCGAAACGATGGAATATGATGTGGTGATCGTCGGCGCCGGTCCCTCTGGCCTGTCGGCGGCCATCCAGCTCAAACAATTGGCGGCGGAGCACGAGCAGGATGTCACCGTCTGCGTCATCGAAAAAGGCTCAGAGGTGGGCGCACACATTCTATCTGGTGCGGTGATCGAACCGCGCGCCCTGGATGAATTGATTCCTGACTGGAAGGAACGGGGCGCACCGCTCAATACTCCGGCTACGGAAGACCGCTTCCTGCTGCTGACCCGTGAGATCTCTTACCGGCTGCCCACGCCGCCGCAGATGAACAACCACGGCAATTACATCATCAGCTTGGGTAATCTGTGCCGCTGGTTGGCAACCCAGGCCGAGGCGTTGGGCGTGGAAATCTATCCTGGTTTCGCTGCCGCCGAGGTGCTTTATAACGATGAGGGTGCGGTGGTCGGTGTGGCGACCGGTGATATGGGCATCGACCGCGAAGGCCACCCCACCGACCAATTTACCCCTGGAATGGAGTTGCGCGCCCGCTACACGCTGTTTGCCGAAGGCTGTCGTGGTTCTTTAACCAAAACGCTTTGCGAGCGGTTTAACTTGCGTGAGGGCGTGGACCCGCAAACCTACGGCATCGGCATCAAAGAACTGTGGGAAGTCGATCCCGCCAAGCATCAAGCCGGCAAGATCGTCCACACGGTCGGCTGGCCGCTCGATCCTAGCACCTATGGCGGTTCTTTCTTGTACCACATGGAAAACAACCAGGTGGCGGTCGGGTTCGTGATCGGGCTAGGGTATGCCAATCCGCACCTGTCACCGTTCGATGAATTCCAGCGCTTCAAGACCCATCCCGATATCCGCCCGACCTTCGAGGGTGGCAGACGCATTGCTTACGGTGCCCGTGCCATCTCAGCAGGTGGCATTCAATCGTTACCGAAACTGACTTTCCCCGGTGGTTTGCTGATCGGTGATACCGCCGGTTTCCTCAATATGCCCAAGATCAAGGGTACGCACACCGCGATGAAATCGGGGATTGTGGCAGCGGATGCCGTGTTTGCCGCCGTTACCGCCGACCGCAAGGCCGATGAAGTGACCGATTATCCTGAGCAACTGCGCCGTAGCTGGTTATGGCGGGAACTCTATGAGGTCCGCAACATCAAGCCCTCATTCAGTTGGGGGCTGTGGGCGGCCATCGGCTACTCGGCGCTCGATACCTACGTGTTCCGGGGCAAGGCGCCGTGGACTTTCCACCACAAGCCCGATCACACCAAGCTAAAGAAGGCCAGCGAATGTGCCAAGATCGACTATCCGAAACCGGACGGTGTGATCAGCTTTGATAAGCTCTCTTCGGTCTTTATCTCCAGTACCAATCATGAAGAGGATCAGCCTTGCCATTTGACGCTCAAAGATCCGACCGTGCCGATTCGGATCAATTTGGCGTTGTACGACGCGCCCGAACAGCGCTATTGCCCGGCAGGGGTGTATGAAATCGTGCGCGATGGTGACGGCAGCAACCCACGCTTGCAGATCAACGCGCAAAATTGCGTGCATTGCAAAACCTGCGATATCAAAGACCCCACTCAGAACATTAACTGGGTTACTCCGCAAGGAGGGGGTGGGCCGAATTATCCGAACATGTAAATCGGCTTGGGGGAGCGCCATTCCTGGCGCTTCCCACCGCTCAATGCCGATAGATTTTTCCAGGATCAGCCTGACGATCCACCGTCTGGGTTATCCTTGGCCAAGGACGCCTACCGTGCCACTATTCATTCATGGTTGCCGGCGCCACGAACAAGTGCTCGCGGTAAAAACGCAACTCCTCAATGGAATCCCGGATATCCTGTAACGCGAGATGGGTCGAGGTTTTATTGAAACCGCGATGGCCTGGATACCAGCGGCGGGCTAATTCCTTAAGCGTACTGACATCAAGGTTGCGGTAGTGAAAAAATGCTTCCAATTGCGGCATACAACGGGCCAAGAACCGCCGATCTTGACAGATGCTGTTACCGCACATCGGCGATTTGCCTTTGGCCACATGCTGGCCTAGAAAATCCAGGGTGAGCGCTTCGGCGGTGGCCTCGTCCAGCACACTGGCACGAACCCGGCTGATCAAGCCGGATTCACCGTGCTGCTTTTGGTTCCAGTCGTCCATTTGCGCCAGCACCGCTTCACTTTGATTGATCGCCAGCACCGGCCCTTCGGCGAGAAGGTTGAGTTGGCTGTCGGTGACGATGGTAGCAATTTCGATGATACGGTCGGTTTGTGAGTCCAGGCCGGTCATTTCCAGATCAATCCAAATCAAGTTATCGGGGGACATGAATTCTTTTAAGTGGAGTAGTACGGTGGACGATGAACTAACCGGCAGGCTTCCGGCCAGCGTGGAGGCACCCAGTTTACCTCGATTCCGCGTATCGCGCGCTCCGGTCTTGGGCTAGATGGCCGGCCGACGCTTGACGCAACGGCAACGGGAGCGGATTGAGCGCTTACAGGCCCGCCACCGCGAGCTGGCCCGGCAGCCGGCGGATTCTGTGGAAGAATCGACGGTTGGCAGCGGGGTCGATGGTTTGGTGATCTCTCATCAAGGCCGCACCCTGGTGGTGGAGGATACGGTAGGCCAGTTGCATCGCTGCACCGCGCGGCAGAATTTGGGTCGGTTAGCGTGCGGAGATCGTGTTGTCTGGCAAGCCTCCGAGACCGGTGGCGGTGTGGTTATAGCGGTTAACGAACGTCATTCCCTGCTAACCCGCCCCGACCATGCCGGCCTGCCTCGCCCATTGGCGGCTAATGTCGATTCTGTTGCCGTGGTGCTTGCTTTGACGCCTGAGCCAAGCGAATACCTCATTGACCGTTATCTGATCGCCATTACCGCTATCGGTGCGCGCGCCTTACTGGTCTTAAACAAAGTGGATTTGCTGGATGATTCGATGCTATCCGCGTTCGCCGAACGGCTGGCGCCTTATCAACGCATTGGGTATCAGGTGCTCTATACCAGTAGCCGCACAGCCCGTGGCTTAGACGAATTGCGTAGCTGGTTGCAAAACCGCACCAGCCTTTTGGCTGGTCAGTCCGGCGTCGGCAAATCATCACTGGTCAAAGCCTTGCTGCCGGATCGTGAGATCCGCATTCAAGCGGTGTCGGCGGCGACCGGTCATGGTACCCATACCACCAGCGCCAGCACGCTTTACCATCTGCCTGATGGCGGTGATTTAATCGATACGCCGGGCGTGCGCAGTTTTGAATTGGGCGCCATCGGGGTGGGCGACCTGGAACGGGGGTTCCCGGAATTGGGGCCTTATCTCGGTCGTTGTCGGTTTTCCGATTGCCGTCATGAGATTGAGCCGAATTGTGCTTTGCGGCAAGCAGTGGCGTGCGGTGCAGTCGCGCCGCGCCGGTTGGACAGTTACCTGCAATTGCATTCCGCGCTGGAGAGAGAGAGGCGCTACCCCTCGTGATCGGGTTTCTGTTGGCCGGCGCGCTGTTCGGCTTGAGCGGAGGGCTGTCTCCGGGGCCGCTATTAGCCTTGGTGCTGAATGAAACCTTGCGATACGGTGTCCGTGGCGGCATTCGGGTTGCACTGGCACCATTATTGACCGATGCGCCGATCATCTTAATCACGATTGGGTTGCTGTGGCCACTCACCAACCGGAGCTTACCGCTGGCTGTTATCAACATCGGTGGCGGTGGGTATCTGGTGTGGTTGGGAATCGAGGGCTTGCGCTTTCGCGGTGTACAACGGACGTTGGTTAACCGAGCCGATTCGCTGCGTCGCGGGGTGATCGCCAATTTTCTCAATCCCAGCCCTTATCTGTTCTGGCTGGCTATCGGTGCTCCGACCGTGTTGGATGCGTGGCGGTATGGCTGGTCGGCGGTCGCTGCGTTCATCGTGGCCTTCTATGTGTTGTTAGTCGGTTCCAAGATCTTGCTGGCGGTTGGGGTTGGCTATGCTGGGGTCGCTCTCCATAGCCGAGGTTATGTCCTGCTGATGCGTGGGCTGGGTCTGCTTCTCGTAGGCTATGGGGGATTGCGGTTAGGTGAGGGCGGAAGTTCCCTCTATCGGCTGGCTGGGCTTGAGTTTTAATCTCTTATTGGAATAATAAAATATTTTTTTATTATTTTTATATATAAAAATTTTCTTTATAGTGTCTTTGTATTCATTTTGTCCTTGGAGAGTCTTTGATGGCGATCAGCCGAATTTTCCTACTGGCGGTGCTAGCGGTGGTACTGGGGGTGAGCTTCTGGAGTAACACCGACGCTGCCGGTAAGACCATGACTTTATTAAACGTGTCTTATGATCCGACCCGCGAGTTTTATACTGACTTCAATGCGGCCTTCAGTAAATATTGGCAGGCGAAAACGGGAGATTTGGTGATGATTCACCAATCCCATGGCGGTTCCGGCAAACAGGCCCGCTCGGTCATTGATGGCCTTGAAGCGGATGTCGTGACTCTAGCCCTGGCGTACGATATTGACGAAATCAGCGCTAAAAGTGGCCTGTTACCAACCGACTGGCAACAACGGCTGGCCCATAACAGCGCGCCTTATACCTCGACCATCGTCTTTCTGGTTCGCAAAGGCAATCCGAAGGGGATCAAGGATTGGGATGATTTGGCGAAGCCGGGGATCAGCGTCATTACTCCCAACCCAAAAACCTCCGGTGGGGCACGCTGGAATTATCTGGCGGCCTGGGGCTATGCGCTGCGCCAACCCGGCGGCGATGAAGCCAAGGCGCGTGATTTCGTTGCTCGCGTGTATCGCAATATCCCGGTATTGGATTCAGGGGCGCGCGGTTCCAGCACCACGTTTGTTGAGCGTGAAATCGGTGATGTGCTGGTGACTTGGGAGAACGAGGCTTTTTTGGCGGTCAAGGAAATGGGCAAGGGGGACTTTGAGATCGTGCGGCCATCGATCAGCATTCTGGCTGAGCCGCCGGTCGCGCTGGTGGACAAAATGGCTGATAAGCATGGTACGCGACCGGTGGCGCAGGCTTATCTCGACTATCTGTACAGCCCGGAGGGGCAGGAACTCGCTGCCAAGCATTATTACCGTCCTCAGACAGCGGCGGTTGCTGAGCGCTATCGGGAACAGTTTCCTGCTTTAAATCTGTTCACAGTGGCTGACGTGTTTGGCGGTTGGGCCAGAGCACAGGCGGTACATTTCAAGGATGGCGGTACATTCGATCAGATTTATCAGCCAGGCCGCTAGGGGCTTTGAGAAACCCCCAACTGTGTAACGCCTATCTGGATGATTGCAGAGAAATTTTTGGCAAAGCTCCGGCGGATCATGATGCCTGAACGCTAACGAATTAAAGAGTGGCTGCACGTCATTGCCGCTGGGCTGGTGCTCTCTCCCGGTACTTTTTCCGCTACTCCTGCTTCACTCGGCAACCAAGCCAACAGGGCGCGATAGAGTACGTCTGGGACTACCGGCTTGCTGATGTAATCGTTCATACCAGCGGCCAGACATTGTTGGCGATCTTCCGCGAAAGCGTTAGCGGTCATTGCCAGAATCGGCAGGCTTGCTTTATCCGGCAAGGCTCGAATATGCCGGGTCGCTTCAAGGCCATCCATGATGGGCATTTGTACGTCCATCAACACCAAAGCGTAGTCGTCGGCTTGTACCCGCTCTACCGCTTGCTGACCATCGCAAGCGACATCGACCGTTAAGCCCGCTTGATCCAGCAAGGCCCGCGCCACTTCCTGATTGACGAGATTATCCTCGACCAGCAATACCCGGACTCCCTGATAGTGTTGCGCCAGAATCCGCTCTGGGGGCACGTCCGATGCCACCTTGACTTCGGGCCTGGGCTGATCTTCCGCCACCTTGCCTAACCGGGCGGTCATCCAGAACATGCTGCCGACCCCGGCCTTGCTGACAACCCCGACGTCGCCCCCCATCAGCAGCGCCAAGCGCCGACTGATCACTAAGCCTAAGCCCGTACCGCCGTATTCGCGTGTGGTCGAATCATCGGCCTGAACAAAGGGTTGAAATAGGCGAGCCTGCTGTTCCGGGGTCAGGCCAATACCTTGATCCTCCACTGCAAAATGGACCAGCACGCTGTTGCCATCTTCGGCCTCCAGACGCGCACGGATCATAATCTCGCCCTGTTGGGAAAACTTGATCGCATTGCCGATGAAATTCAATAAGATTTGCTCTAACCGAAACGGGTCGCCGCACAGTCGCTCCGGTACATCCGGCGTGATAGCCCACGCAAGTTGCAGTCCCTTGGCGGTAACCCGTTCGCTCAGCAGGCCAATCGCGTGATGGATGATTTGGACCGGTGAAAATTCGACCTTCTCCAAGGTCAATTGCTCTGATTCGATCTTGGATAAATCCAGAACATCGTTGATGATCTGGAGCAAATGGCGGGCTGCCTGTTGGATCTTGGCCAGTTGCTCGCGTGGCTTAGGCGCACTGATCTCCTGGCTTAACAGATGGGTCAAGCCGAGGATAGCGTTCATTGGCGTGCGGATTTCATGGCTGATATTGGCCAAAAAGATGCCTTTGGCGCGGCTGGCCGCCTCAGCGGCGTTTTTAGCTTCCAGCAGTGCCGCTCGCTGGCTTTCGTTATCCAGACAAAGCCGTAGGCTGCGCGCAAATTTGGCCAAAATTGGCGGAAACAGGACTCTAGCTAGATCGACCGCTGTATTCAGGGTGACCCTGGAAAATAGCAAGACATGGCCCATGTCCGGCAAGACAAGGTTGAGCGCATAGGGATATTTGGCACCGCCCGGAAACCAACCCGATGCAGACCACGCGCGGTCGCCTTGCAGCAAATCGGCCGACCAGAGAACACGCTGCCCTTCCAAAGCGCGCAGCGACTGATTGCCTATCGCGATATAAACGTGCTTGGCGTGGTTGTCAGCCGCTTCACCGGCCGACACCGAAGCCAACGCGGCGTTCGATGTATCAAGCAGCAGGACACCACAGGCGCAGCCGGTATGCGCCAGGAATTGTTGGAGCATCACGGTGGCTAGCGGTCGAGGCCGGGTTTCACCGGCCATCGTCATCGCTAAGTCATAGAGGATGCTGGTGGACTGGTTTTGAGTCAGATCCAAGGTAGCGCCACGATCATCGCATTATGAAAAGCGGGATAGTGCCGCTGTCCAGAGCCGATTTCTCCCAAGGACAGGGCACCGAACAGTGGCATAGGAGCCAGTTCGTTGGTCAGCGCTGCCAATTCGGTGAGACCCGCTTCCACACCGAGATGCATGAGACGCCCGGCGCAATAGAAGGTTAATACACCACGGGCGGTATGCGGACGCATCCATGCCCCTAACGCATGTACGGTCTCCAGGCTACCGGGCGCTACGGCGCGAACCACGCTGAGCAAGGCATTCTCCGGGACTTCACCGGAACAGTAAACGGCGCCGTCCTCTTCGACCAACACCGGAATGCGCACGATGGACTCGCCATGGGCACGATTCAAGGCGAAGGGGAAATGGACGGCATGGCGATAAAAGTTTTCCCGATCCAGGTCGATTCCATATTCGCTCTCCATCAACCTCTGATAGACCTCGAACGCCGGTTGACCCCCAATGGTCTTGATGTAGCTGCCGGCTGTTGCAGTAGCCACCCACAAGCTTTCATTGCCCCGATAGTGATGAGCGAGTGCCGCGCCTGGATGTTGGCGCAATACCAAGGCAAAAATACCCGCCTCGATAAAGCGCCGGTTATCGAACAAACAGGGCATGGGTTGGAAGGTTTCGCTGCCGACGCACGTCCCGACATAATTGACTTGATCGCCGATTTCCAGATAGAGGCGATCCAGTACGGAGGTCATGTTCGGTAGCTTCGCATCGACCAGCAGCAATAAAGTATCGGCCCCGTTTTCGTCGGCGTGCTCGGCGATAAAATCACTCAGCGACTCAATGGCTTGATCCGTCGTATGCTGTTCATGGTAAGAAAAGCGGAAGAGCCGTTGTGGGGTGGTGGCAGCGAACGCGATGAGCAGCGCACCCTGCCGACAGAATTTGGCCTCAACCAGCAGGCCAGGGACAACCGCACCGACGAGTGGTAGCCTTACGGCGTTGGCTGCCTCTTGCAGTAGAGCCGTCGCGCCGCACTCTTGCTCGCAGACCAAGGCGAAAATGCCGACCTCGACCCCCGATAGGCGATGATTCTGAAAGTGCTGTAACGTCGCCCCAATCGTTTCCGGGGTAAGGGCAGCGAGATAGTGCCATTCGGTCGGTTGCATGTGCCGCTCTCTATAGCATGATGAGGGGATAAGGTTTACGTCTTGTACGCTGAAGGGTAGAGGAATATAGCCGGCAAGTTCAGTGGTGATGCGGGTTTCCGATCAAGCGCTGCCGTTTCTGACGCAAATAGGCTCGGATCAGGCGCCGCCGGTGATTCTCTTCCCCGACGAGTGCCGCCAGTTTGTGGTCATAATCCGTTTCGTCCGGCGCCAAATCGTGCAACCGTTCGGCGAATTCAAGTGCCTCGTCATAAGCTCCGATCTCCATCAACATGTCGCTTAATAAATCCAGGGACGGCAAATAATCCGGCTCTAGGCTGAGACTCTGAGCCAGCAAGGGCATAATCGCGTAAACGATGTCTTCCGAACTGTGCAAATCAAGTTCGATAGCCTCTCGCCATTGTTGATTGGCCTGTGCGTAGAGATCAGTGGCCGTTGCGTACTCCATGAGTCGCCCTCATGACCGAGATTTGCCTCCATTGTGGCATGGGTGGGCTGGCTTGCAATCGAAGCCCGTGCAAACGGCTGATGCGGCTGGCCATGGCAGGATTCAGCCTGCGCGCTCCGTTGAAAAATCCGTTGCCAACGCGGCGCCATGGCTGCGGATCACCTCAGAGTAAAACCGTGCGCTGGCCTTGGGTGTGCGCTGCTGAGTGGCATAATCCACATGAACAAGGCCAAAACGCTGTGAATAACCGTGCGCCCATTCAAAATTATCCAGCAGCGACCATGCGAAATAACCGCGCAGATCGACGCCTTTGTCGATGGCGGCCAACGCAGCACGCAAATGAGTCCGCAGGTAAGCGAGGCGTAACGGATCAGCGATTTCACCTGCTGACTGCGGTGGATCGTAGAACGCCGCGCCGTTTTCCGTCACATACAATGGCAGTGGCCCATAACGGCCGCTGACCCATTCCAAAATGTCGGTCAGCCCTTGCGGGTAGACTTCCCAGTCCAGGCCGGTATGGGTTTGGTGCGGCTGGCGGACGCGAGCGGCGGCCAACGGCCAATCGGTGGGATCGTGGCTCACCACTTGTCGGCTGTAGTAATTGATGCCGAGAAAATCGATGGGCTGTTGGATCAAGGCAAGATCCGCTGCGGAAAAGCTCGGCCAGGCTGCGCCGAAAATCTCCGGCAATTCCGGCGGATAGCTGCCCAAGAAGACCGGATCAAGATAAAAGCGGTTCCAATAAGCGTCTGCGCGCATGGTGGCGGCCAAATCCTCGACCGTTTCGGTGGCCGGATACTTCGGTTCCAGATTGACCACCAAGCCGATTTGCTGGTTGCTTTCAGCCCGATACGCCTGCACAGCAGTGGCGTGCGCGCGCAAGAGATGATGGGCTGCGACGGGGGCAGCGAACGGGTTGCGCTGGCCTGGTGCCAGCACGCCGTGCAGATAACCGCCATCGACCACCACCCACGGTTCGTTCAGCGTTACCCAAAGCTTGACCCGATCCCCCAGCGCCCGAAATAGCACTTGGGCATAGTCAGCGAACCAGGCGGCGCTATCTGGATTGAGCCAGCCACCTAACCGGTCCAGTGCAGCCGGCAAATCCCAATGATAGAGCGTCACCATCGGCTCAATGCCTTGTTCCAACAAAGCGTCAACCAAGCGTTGGTAAAAGCTCAGCCCGGCCGGATTGACCCAACCGCGCCCTTCAGGCAACACCCGCCCCCATGCGACACTGAATCGATACCCTTGTAGACCCAACGTCCGCATCAGCGCCACATCATCCCGGTAACGGCGGTAATGATCGCAGGCGACATCACCGGTATCGCCGGCGCGAGTGCGTCCCGGCGTGTGGGAAAACTCATGCCAGATACTGGCGCCAGCGCCATCGGCCAGTGGCGAGCCTTCAATCTGGTAGGCCGAGGTTGCAGCACCCCAGAGAAATTGGGGGGGGAAGACACGATCTGCGTTCATCGCGGAGAATCTCAAGGTGAAATTCGAGTGGCTAAGTCGGCGGCAGCGTTGGTCCGTACCCGGCCGTCAGGCCCGAACAGGTGCAGATGATCCGCTGCCAACGCCAGCCGAACCGACTGTCCTTTAGCGAACGGACGAATACCGGTAAGCCGTGCTATGAGTGTTGGCGCTGGCGCTGTCATGCCGTCGATTCGGGTGTGTAGCAAGGTTTCATGGCCCAGATATTCGGCATCGACCACGGTTGCGCTCAGTCCCGCCGCGTCCGTATCGGCCAGATGCAGGTGTTCGGGCCGGATACCGGCGGTGAGCGAATCCCCAAGCCAGGCCCGCCAGGAGGTAAGGAGCGCGTCAGGCAAGAGCAGGGATAAGCGTTGCTCGCCAAGGTGCAGGCTCAGCCCGCTGTCAGTATCGGCCAGTTGCGCGGGAAACAGGTTCATCGGGGGATTGCCGATAAAACCGGCTACAAAGACATTGACCGGCCGCTCGTACAAGTCTTGCGGTGGAGCCACTTGCTGCAAACGGCCACGATCCATCACCGCAACCCGGTCACCCAGGGTCATCGCTTCGGCCTGGTCATGCGTGACGTAGATCGTGGTAATCCCGGTGCGGTCTAGCAGTTCACCGATTTCGGCGCGGATTTGTACCCGCAACCGAGCATCCAGATTGGACAGGGGTTCGTCCATGAGAAAGATTGCCGGTTGTCGCACCAGCGCGCGGCCCATCGCCACGCGCTGACGCTGCCCGCCGGATAGCTGACGGGGTAGGCGGTCGAGTAGATCGCCAAGACTTAGCAAATCAGCAACCCACTGGGTCAACCGGCCGATTTCCGCCGTTGGCAGATCCCGCATTTGCAGCGGAAACTCCAGATTGCGCCGCACCGTCATGTGGGGGTAGAGCGCGTAATCTTGAAAGACCATGGCGAGATTACGCTGTTGTGGCGGCAAGGTATTGACCGCTTGCCCGCCGATACGCAGCGTACCGCGCGTCACGGTTTCCAGACCGGCCAGCAAGCGCAGCAGAGTCGATTTACCGCAACCGGAAGGCCCGACGAACGCCACCAGCTCGCCATCGGCAACCGCTAAGTTGTAATCGAAGATCGCCTGGTTACCGCCGGGATAAATTTTATCGATATGCTCGAAGTCGATGCTGGCCATGAGGTGCCATCGTCCAATGGATCGTCAATGGTAGCTTAGCAAAACCACCAGCAAACGGCTGCTGCCGAATCGACGCGGCTCTGAGCCGGGTTGTGCTGGTGGGGTTTGAATCAACGGCAAAGCCTGCCGCAACCCGCTGCTACCGCTGTTTCCTGGAATTCGCTATGCTATGCGGCCGTTTGGGTGGCGTTGTCCGCTCGAACCGAACTCGCTGAATTAACTGCTGGCAGGAACCCCATGCATCCGAATCTCATCCACAACGTCAATGTCGCCGCCCAAGATGTGTTGCTAACGCCTGAGGAAATCAAACAGCGGTTGCCGATGACCGACACCGCCGAGGCCACAGTACTCGAAGGCCGTCAGACCGTGCAGCGTATCCTGGATCGTCAGGATCATCGGGTTTTTGCTGTGGTCGGTCCCTGCTCCATTCACGATGTCACAGCCGCCCGCGATTACGCGCAACGCTTGAAAAAACTGGCCGATGAGGTGGGTGACACGCTGTTTATCATTATGCGGGTTTATTTTGAGAAACCGCGCACTACGGTTGGCTGGAAGGGACTGATCAACGATCCGCGCATGGACGATTCCTTCCATATCGAAGAAGGCTTACAAGTGGCGCGGGGTTTACTGTTGGAACTGGCGGAAATGGGTTTGTCCGCCGGTACCGAGGCGCTGGACCCAATCAGCCCCCAATACATCGCTGATCTGATCGCCTGGACCGCCATCGGCGCGCGTACCACCGAATCGCAGACTCACCGCGAACTCGCCAGTGGCTTGTCAACACCGGTCGGGTTCAAGAATGGCACCAACGGTAGCTTGGAAGTGGCGATCAACGCCTTGCAGTCCGCTGCCCGCTCCCACAGTTTTCTGGGAATCGACCAATTTGGCCGCTCGGCGGTCATCCGCACGACCGGTAACCGCTACGGCCACATGGTACTGCGCGGCGGCGACCGGCCCAATTATGACTCTGTGTCCATCGCCTTGTGCGAGAAAGCATTGCGCGATAAGAAGTTGCCGGTGAATATCGTCGTCGATTGCAGTCATGCCAACTCGTTCAAAGACCCGGCCGTGCAACCGTTGGTGATGCGCGATTGCGTCCATCAGATTTTGGAAGGTAACCAGTCCATCGTCGGTGTGATGATTGAGAGCAATCTCTGTGCGGGTAATCAATCCATTCCCGCCGACCGCAGCCAGCTTAAGTACGGTGTCTCGGTCACGGATGCTTGTATCGATTGGGCAACCACGGAAACCATGCTGCGTGAGGCCCATGCCAAGCTGAAAGATGTTCTGCCCAAGCGTAATCTTGGCTGATTTCATCGTCTAAAAACAAAGGGATGCCAGCGCCTGATCGGCTTCCCTTTTGGTGCCGCAATACCGTTGCTCGAATAGCCCCTACCTTGATACGCCACGGTTGTTTTCACTCTTATATTTCTATATATTTGGAATTATGGAAACATCAGTCGCTATTGCGATTCTGAGCGCGCTTGCCCAGGAATCCCGCTTACATATTTTTCGTCATTTAGCGCAAAGCGGGCCACAACCCGCCGGACAGGTAGGTGAGCATTTCGGCTTGCCGCTGGCAACCCTGTCCTTTCATCTGAAAACGCTGCAACAAGCTGGCTTGTTGGATTGCCGCCGTGAGGGTCGCCAGTTGATTTACCAGGCGCGCTGCACGGTGATTGTCGAGTTGCTGGGCTATCTGACCGAACACTGCTGCAATCTGCCAGCCATGCTGGCGGATCACACCGACGGGTCTGTTGTGGAGAACGAACGATGAGCGCTGTTTGCGAAGTCAATGCCAACCCAGATGAGAGTCGCCGGCTGGGCCTCTTCGAGCGCTACCTGACGGTATGGGTGGCGTTGTGCATCGTAACCGGCATCGTGCTGGGCCATCTGCTGCCGGGTTTGTTCCAAACCATCGGCAAGCTGGAAATCGCTCAGGTCAATCTACCGGTGGCGCTGCTGATCTGGCTGATGATTATTCCGATGCTGGTTAAGATCGACTTCGCCGCACTACGCGAGGTCGGCCAATATTGGCGCGGCATCGGGGTCACGCTATTGATCAATTGGGGTATCAAACCCTTTTCAATGGCGCTGCTCGGTTGGCTGTTCGTCGGCAGCCTGTTTGCACCACTGCTGCCCGCTGAGCAGATTGAATCCTATATCGCCGGTCTGATTCTGTTGGCCGCCGCACCCTGCACCGCGATGGTGTTCGTCTGGAGTAGCTTGACCAAGGGTGAGCCACATTTCACCTTGACCCAGGTTGCGCTGAATGACCTCATCATGGTGTTTGCCTTCGGTCCCATCGTCGCTTTACTGCTGGGGTTAACGTCTATCGTGGTGCCGTGGCAAACCCTGTTGCTGTCGGTGGTGCTGTATATCGTCATTCCGCTGATCATTGCCCAGGTAGTGCGCGCCCTGCTGCTGAAAGCGCAAGGTCCGGCAGGATTGGCGCGGCTGCTGGAGACGCTGGGGCCGGTTTCGCTGGTGGCGCTGCTGACGACACTGGTGCTGCTGTTTGGTTTTCAGGGCGAGCAGATCATCCGCCAGCCACTGGTGATTTTGCTGCTGGCGGTGCCGATCCTGTTTCAGGTGTTTTTCAATGCCGGGCTGGCGTACTGGCTGAATCGCAAAGTGGGTTCGCCGCATTGTGTGGCCGGACCCTCCGCTCTGATCGGCGCCAGCAATTTCTTCGAGTTGGCGGTGGCGGCGGCAATTGCCTTGTTCGGCTTCGAATCGGGCGCGGCGCTGGCCACTGTGGTCGGCGTACTGATTGAGGTGCCAGTGATGTTGCTGGTGGCGCATATCGTTAATCGCAGTCGCGCCTGGTACGAACAGGGTCTTGGCGTTATGGCTGCTGTGCCCGCACCACAACATGACAACTGATCCTTGTCCACACTGACCGGAACGCGGAATCATGAATATTTTGTTTCTCTGTACGGGTAACTCCTGCCGTTCAATCCTAGGTGAGGCTACCTTCAATCATCTCGCCCCGCCGGGTTGGCAAGCGCTGAGTGCCGGCAGCCATCCTACCGGCAAGGTCCACCCTCGTTCGCTCGCCTTATTGGCGCGTGAGGGTATTTCGACCGAGGGCTATCACAGCAAATCCTGGGATGATCTGCCGGTGACGCCAGACATCGTGATCACGGTTTGCGCCAGCGCGGCCGGCGAAACCTGCCCGGCCTATCTGGGGCCGGTGTTGCGGACCCATTGGGGGGTTGATGATCCGGCTCACGCCACCGGTACGGATGCGGAAATCGATGCCGCGTTCATGCAGGCTTATCGGATTCTGCGCGCCCGGATTGAAGCGTTTATCGCTTTACCATTGGACGAGTTGAAAAATGACCGGAACCGTTTCAAGGTCGAACTGGATCGGATCGGCACCCTATTGCCGTAACGGATTGAACGCCGCTAAAGAGGGCTGTTCAGCAGATTCGACGGTGAATATTGATCGGTCAGGATGCGAGCCTCTGGCTTCCAGTCGCGCTCGGTCGAGAACAATGGCAACAACCAGTCGCGCCCAAAGCCGAGCGGCTTCAGTTTTTCCTCCAACGTGGCGGCGTTGCGTTCGATGGCGTCACGGGTAGGCAAACCGTCCAGCTTGGCAAGGATGATGCGATTTTTGTATTGAACCCGGAGGTTGTAGAACACGCCGAACACCGATTGGTAGGTGGTCGATTCGTGATCGTACAGACGGCTGGTCGAAAAGGTATTGGCCGCCAGCACCCCATCCGGGGTTAATAGCTTTTTGATTTCAAGAAGAAATTCCTGAGTCAGCAAATGCTCTGGGATGTATTGATGGTCAAATGCATCCAGCATGATCAGATCGTAGCGCTGGTCGGCTTTACCGGCACGCTTGGCAAAAACCCGTCCGTCCTCTTCGATAACGCGGATTTTCGGGCCGGAATGAAAGCCAAAGAATTGGCTAGCAACTTTGACCACGGCCGGATCGATTTCCACGATGTCGATGACCGTATCAGGGTAGATCGCCGCCAGTGCCATCGGCAGCACGCCGCCGCCCAGCCCGATGATCAGGACATTTCGCGGCGTGGGATTGAGGTACAACGCGCCCATCATCATCTTGGTGTAAGTGAACACGAAGGCGTTCGGATCACCCAGGGATTTACAGGTTTGCCGAGCACTTTGGTCGCGTTGGCTGAAGCTCATGCAGCGCTGATCACCCTCTTCATAAATAACGATGTTGCGGTAGAGGGACTTTTCGGTGTGGATGACGTTGGTTGCAGAAGATGAGGTGGCCATAAGCGAAGCAAAGAGGGCGAACAGTGTTTTGAGGCTAGGCACCGGGCGCATTTTCACGATTTCCGATGAGGGTGGCGATGAGGCCCAAAAGCAGTGAAATGCCGATGAGGCCAGTTAGAATCTGGTTGATTTCAAAATACAAAACCAAATAAAACGAGGTGAGGATAGTCCCAGCCGCACTGCCGAAGGTTGAGAAAAAATACAGCAACCCCGCGAAATGGCCGCTTGAATGAGGATTCCGCACCAGCAGCCGAACGGCATAGGGCGACACCATGCCAGCAATGGCGGTCGGAATGAAAAAGAACATAGTCGCTGCCAACAGAGACCCGTAGCGGGGGTCGCGCACCTGATCGAAAACCCAGTCGAGAACCACATTTCCGAACAGGATTACCGGAATCGTGCTCGAAGCGCCCAGCATCAGCAGCCAGGCCAGTCGGCGCAGGCTGGGATCGTGTAGCGACCACCGTCCGCCCAGCAGATAGCCGATAGACAACGCCAGCATAAACACGGTGATGACACCGCCCCAGACGTAGATGCTGTTGCCGAAATTGGGCGCGAGAATCCGCCCGCTCAACAGCTCAATCGCCATAACGAAAAAACCGGACCAGGCGGCGATCAAAAAGATGAGAACGCGCTGCAAACTTGGGGCCTCGAAATGTATAAATCCGCCGCCAGGAATGATTGGCGAGCACGCGGCAAGCTTACTATGAAACCGGCAGAGTGGACGGCTGCACCGTTGGGAATTTGGCGCTTAAAAAGCGGCCATAGCCGCTTGATATCCAAAAAATCGCACATACATTGTTGGAATAAGACCGCTGATTGATCGACTCTATTCAGAGGAGGGGCTTCCTTGGACTGCAAGGATTACTACCAGACATTAGGTGTGGCCCGCATGCCATCGGCCGTTGTTCACCGGCCATCCGGTGGAATTGACGCTACTGCTTGAGCCAGGATCATGCATTCGCCTCACGACCACGACCACGACCACGACCACGACCACGACCACGACCACGACCACGATCACGATCACGAAGACCGCCATCATCACCATCATCATGGTGATTCTGCTGGTCGTATCCTATGGCTGGCAACCGGCCTGACGCTAGCGTATGCCGGCGTAGAGGCTGGGGTCGGTTGGTGGGCGGGATCGTTGGCGCTGGTCGCCGATGCCGGCCACATGGTCAACGATGCAGCGGCCTTGGGATTGGCGGCGGTTGCAGCGTGGCTGGCGCGCCGCCCTGCGTCGGCGCGGCATAGCTACGGGTTCGGTCGGGCTGAATTTCTGGCGGCACTGGTTAACAGCTTGGCTTTGCTGATACTGGTTTTATGGCTGGCGGTTTCCGCCATCCGCCGTTTGCATGACCCGCAACCGGTGCTCGGCGAGGCAGTTTCGCTAGCCGCCGCTGTCGGTCTAGGTATCAATCTCTTGGTAGCCTGGTTGCTTGGTCACGGCGCGCACAACCTTAATACCCGTGCGGCGCTATTGCATGTGCTCGGCGATTTGCTCGGTTCAGTGGCCGCGCTGCTGTCTGGTGTCATCATCGCCTTTACCGGTTGGACCCCGGTCGATCCGCTGCTGTCATTGGGTATTGGCGCTTTAATCGTGATGTCCAGCTTGCGCCTGCTGCGCGAGGCGTTGCACGGATTGATGGAAGGGACGCCCCTGGCGCTCGCGCCGGAAACCGTGGGCCGAGCGCTGGCGACCGTGCCGGGGGTGGCTTCGGTGCATGATCTGCATATCTGGAGTGTGGGGCCGGAACGGATCATGCTGACCGCACATCTGGTCGTTCGAGATTTAAGGCAATGGGAAGCGGTGCTCGATGCTTGCCACGCTTTGCTGGTCGCACAATTCGCCATCCAACACGCCACATTGCAACCGGAACCGATGACACGAACTGTGCGTTGGCTGACGGATCGGCCGGTCGGTGCGACCCATAAGCCTTGAATAAAAACATTGCGGATGTTTTTAAGCTCTTGCGTTCATTCCGATAGAGATCGGAGCACTGCCCGAGCCGGTGCGCCATCGGCGCCAGCCAGTTTGAGCGGCAGGCAAATGAATTCATAATTTCCCGGCGTGGCCTGCGCCAGATTTAAGCCCTCGACGATGACGACCTCGGCCTCCAACAGGACGATGTGGGTTTCGTGATGGTCATGAAAGCGTTGGACCGACAAATAATCGACGCCGATCAGGCGAATTCCCCGATGGACGACCCAACGCGCCGCATCGGCGGTCAGCGCCACGAAATCGGGCTGAAAGGCGCGCTCTCCCCGTCGCCAGCTTTCCGAATTGCGGGTCCGTAGCAGCAACCGCTGAGTATCACTGGGTAGATTCAAGCCTTCTAGCGTATCTGCTGTGATGGCATCCACATCGGGCAATGCGGCCACCACAGCCGGCCCGATGAGGATCTCTAACGGGAGATGGGTGACATCGGCACCATGCGCCAGAAAGTGGACAGGGGCATCGACATGCGTTCCTGTATGAACCCCACACATCAATACGCTGTCATTGGCTTTATCGCCCTGCGCCATGTCACGGCGCCGCTTCAGCTCAATCGGTGGACTTCCAGGCCATTGCGGTAGATCTGGGGATATCGTCAGCGAAACATCGAGATAGTTGGCCATGAGCGCTCCGTTGGCGATGACAGGTTGATCGAAGAGGGCGAAGTTAGAAAAGTTTAGCCGAGATCGAGCCGTCCCAGGCGCTGATTCCATCAACCAAAGTCAGCGATAGATACTTTGGCATGAAATATGCTTAATTCTTTGCTGATTTCCCGGATTATCCCGAACCATTACTTAAGCAATTTTTAAAATAAGGAATGCCAAGATGCTGCAAACCGTTGCCACCGTTCCAACCTTGCGGATGATTGAGTTGCTGGAGCTGATTGACCTGGCAAATCGCAGTGATGTGGAGCCTCGATTGACCGATTATCTGCACCATTGCCGCCGCACCGGCTACGAACCACCAGTCGAACTGTTGGAGATGGCGCGGGATTCTATCGCGCGGAAACGTGAGCGAAAATTATATTGTTAGATTTTTATGACAAAAAAAGGAATTTTTGAAAAAGTTCATATCTGACAAATTACAGAATATCTTCCTATTATTTGTCATTTTTGGACAGTTTTTGTTGTATAACACGTTTAGGACTCGAAACGCTAAATAAAGAGCTTGGCGATGCCTGCTGTTGGTTCCCGAAGAGCGTAAAAAACTCGATCTGTACCTGCCTGGGTAACTCCTCATCTTTTTCATAGGCCCGTGCTTTGCTGGTTCGTGTCTTTGTCTCGACTGATCGGACAAGCGGTCAAAACCGGTATATCCTTGCGCACCGCCGCGCGCCCTAATCCTTCCGCGAATTTTCGTTGCCAAGAAATCGCTGATTGCCGCGAGGGTGTGGTCTATGTTGCTCTGTGGACTATCAAGGAGTTTTTATGCTGGTGCATCCCGATTTCGATCCGGTCGCGTTGAGTCTGGGGCCGTTGCAGGTGCGTTGGTATGGGTTGATGTATCTGTTGGGATTCATCGGTGGTTGGCTATTGGGCCGCTATCGTGCCCGCCAAGCTGGCTCAACTTGGCGTACCGAGCAAGTCGATGATGTGGTGTTCTACATCGCCTTGGGGGTGATTCTCGGCGGTCGCGTCGGTTATATCTTGTTCTACGGCTTCGATGCGTTCTTACACAATCCCCTGATCCTATTTCGGATTTGGGAAGGCGGCATGTCCTTCCACGGCGGCTTTTTGGGCGTGTTGCTTGCGATGGTTCTGTTCGCCCGCAAGCATCGTAAACCGTTCTGGGGCACCGTTGATTTCATTGCGCCGTTGGTTCCTCCGGGCATCCTGTTCGGGCGTATCGGCAATTTCATCAATGGTGAATTGTGGGGGAAGGTGACGGATGTCCCCTGGGGAATGGTGTTCCGACAGGCTAATGATGGCTTGCCGCATCATCCCTCGCAATTGTACGAAGCAGCCCTGGAAGGGGTCGCTTTGTTTTTCATTGTCTGGCTGTATTCGGCGAAGCCACGCCCGGCCATGGCGGTGTCCGGTGTGTTCGCTCTGACCTACGGTATCTTTCGCTTTCTGGTCGAATTGGTGCGTCAACCGGACGCCCATCTGGGCTATTTGGCCTTCGGTTGGCTGACCATGGGCCAAGTCCTGTCGCTGCCGCTGATTCTGGTCGGAGTGATTCTGCTGATCCTGGCCTATGGTCGAAAGCCGCGGTCCCTGCCAGACCCATGATTTTTTGTTATTTTTGCTGACACCCGCAGCAAACGGCTGTGGAACATGATAAAAGTCTTAACGTGCCAAGCTTCGGCCGCTGCTTAGTTCAGCCTTAATGAAATCATTTTTCAGCCGCTGGTTGCCCGACCCCCACTCGTTACGCACTCATAAATCTTTGCGGTTTCTGGGTGATCATCTCCACGATCCACGACTCTGGCATTTTAGCCGGCGGTCCACTGTTCGAGGATTGACAGCCGGCGCCTTCTTCGCATTCGTGCCGGTGCCATGGCAAATGATCCTGGCTGCGATCACAGCGGTTTGGTTGCGGTTCAATTTGCCGGTGGCTGTCGCCATGGTTTGGATTACCAACCCGTTGACCCTTCCGCCCATTGCGTTTGTGAATTATCGGTTCGGCGCCTGGTTGCTGGGTAGACCGCCGGTGGATTGGCATTTTGAACCCTCTCTGGAGTGGCTGTTGCGGCAAGCCGGCGATCTTGGGTTGCCGCTGCTGGCGGGTTCGATGGCGACGGCGGTTGTGGCCGGGATTGCGACATTTGTGTTGGCGCATCTGATTTGGCGTTGGGCCATCATTAGCCGATTTCGCCGACGGCGCGGTCTGGCGCATTCGCGTTGAAGCACCGCGCTTCATGACGGCCGATCTGAGCCGACACCGTTTATTTCAATCACTTCATGCACTGAATTAGTGCTGGGGCTTTTCTAACTCTCAGGTCTTGTTTGGTATGTCAGAACTCATCGACTCGTTCGAGCAACTCAGGCTTTCTCAACCCTTGCTCGAAACCCTCAAAGAAATTGGCTATGAAGCGCCGTCACCGATCCAGGCCGCAACGATTCCCCCGTTACTGGAAGGAGCCGATGTCTTGGGGCAAGCCCAGACCGGCACCGGCAAAACGGCGGCGTTTGCCCTGCCGATCCTGGAGCGCCTGAATCTGGCGGAGCGGTTGCCGCAGGCGCTGGTGCTAGCGCCGACCCGTGAACTGGCGATCCAGGTCGCTGAGGCGTTCCAGGGGTATGCTCGCCATTTGCCAGGTTTCCACGTCTTGCCGATCTATGGCGGCCAAAGCATGGGTATCCAGTTGCGCCATCTGAAGCGCGGCGTGCATGTGGTAGTCGGTACGCCTGGCCGAGTGATGGATCATCTACGGCGAGAAACGCTGTCGCTGGCGGGATTGCGCACGGTGGTGCTCGATGAAGCGGACGAAATGCTACGGATGGGCTTCATCGACGATGTGGATTGGATTCTTGAGCAAACGCCGGCAGAGCGGCAAATTGCGCTCTTTTCCGCCACGATGCCGGAGCCGATCCGCCAGGTGGCGCATCGCCATCTGCGCGAACCGCGAGAGGTGAAGATCAAGGCCAGCACCGCCACGGTCGAAACGGTTCGCCAACGCTACTGCCAGGTCGGCCCACAGCATAAACTCGATGCGCTGACCCGTGTACTGGAAGTGGAGGATGCCGATGCCGTGCTGATTTTCGTGCGCACGAAAATCGCCGCGACCGAATTATCGGAGCGTTTGGAGGCGCGCGGCTATCCCAGTGCCGCCTTGCATGGCGACATGACCCAGGTGCTGCGGGAGAAGACCATTGAGCAGTTGAAAAACAATCAGTTGGATATCGTGGTCGCCACCGATGTGGCCGCGCGTGGACTCGATGTATCCCGCATCAGCCACGTCGTCAATTACGATATTCCCTATGATACGGAGGCTTACGTCCATCGTATCGGCCGCACGGCGCGTGCTGGTCGCACTGGCGATGCGATCTTGTTTGTGGCGCCACGCGAGTTACGCATGTTGCGCGCCATCGAAAAAGCCACCCGCCAGCCTATTGAGCGGATGCAACTGCCGACTCAAGAGGCGATCACCGGTCATCGTCTAGCCCAGTTCAAGCAACAGGTCAGCGAAATTCTGGGTTCCCAGGATTTGGAGTTTTTCCAGGAAGTAGTTGCCGAAATCGAACGGGAACAGGAGATTAGCGCCCAAGATATTGCGGCCGCTCTGACATGGCTGGCGCAGCGCGACCGCCCGTTTCAATTTGAGGACACGATCCCAAGCGAGTTGGAAAGGCTGCCGGTTCGCCCAGAGCGGGAACCAAGATCGGCGCCGGGTCGGCGGGAACGGTTTGCCAGAGAGGGCGGCAAGCGTGACACCGATTTGGATAAAGTGACGTATCGGCTTGAAGTGGGTCATCAACACGGCGCTACCCCGCAGAATATCGTGGGCGCTATCGCCAATGAAGCGGGTATCGAGAGCCGCTACATCGGTCGTATTGAGATTTACGATCAATACAGCACCGTGGATTTGCCCGATGGAATGCCCAAGGAAATTTTTCAACACCTGAAAAAGGTTCGGGTGCGGCAATATCCGCTCAAGATCAGCCGTCTTGACGAGGCAGACGTGGGTGACCAGCGTCCGGCGCCCAGACGGGCGAGCACCGCTAAAAAAATACCCAGGGAAGAAACCAATCCACCGGTAGCCAGAAAGGTCCGCAAGCGGGATTCTTAGCTGCGGGCTGCTTAAACATCTACAAACAGAGGTGGCGACGATGCTGACGGTATACGGTTGTGCGAACACACGTTCCACGCGCGTGGTCTGGGCGCTGGAAGAAGCCAATGCGGACTATCAGTACGTCCCGGTCGATGTGCGGGCTGGTGCGGGAAATCAGCCCGATTATTTGGCGCTCAACGCCGCCGGTAAGGTACCGACCTTGGTGGATAGCGGTTTTATCCTTACCGAATCCGCTGCGATTTGCACCTATATCGCCGACCGCTTTGCCGACGCTCACCTGATACCGGCTGTTGGTACCCACGAGCGCGCCACTTGTCATCAGTGGTGCTATTTTGCGATGGCCGAATTGGAGCAGCCGCTGTGGACCATGGCCAAGCACCGTTTTGCATTGCCGAGAGCACATCGAGTGCCGGCCATTCTGGATACGGCTCGTTGGGAATTTGCCGGCGCCGTCAATATTTTGGCGGCTAGCTTAGGCCACCGACCTTTTATCTTGGGTGCGCAATTTAGCGTCGCTGATATTTTGATCGGTCATACCCTGGCATGGGCACACGCTTGGGAATTGCCCTTGAAGGATGAGCATGTCCAAGCCTATGCCGCTCGGCTATGGGAGCGCCCGGCGTTGGATCGCGCTCAACGGCGTGAGCAAGCCGAGAGCGGTTTGGCGAGTTAAAGGCCCGCCGAGAGGCTATTTTCGATGAAGCTGCTGGCGCTGGATACCTCGACCGATGCTTGCACCACGGCTCTTTGGGTGGATGGTGCGGTGCTGGAGCGCTATGAGCTGGCTCCTCGCCGCCATGCTGCATTGGTTTTACCGATGATCGAGGCATTATTAGCCGAGGCAGGACTGGCTTTATCGCAGATAGATGCCGTCGCGTTCGGGCGGGGGCCTGGTGCATTCACCGGGGTTCGGATCGCAGCCGGTATTGCGCAAGGCCTCGCGTTTGCCGCCGATTTGCCGGCCGTACCGATTTCCACGCTGGCCGCATTGGCCTTAGGCGGGGGCCGTGAGACCGGACACCGCTATCTTGCGACCGCCTTGGATGCGCGAATGGGCGAAGTCTATTGGGCCACCTATCAGGTGATTGGTGAAACGGCACATCTGGTGGGTGCGGAACGGGTCTGCCCACCGGATCTGGCAACTGCCGAGGCGGATGAGTGGTTTGGGGTGGGCAGTGGCTGGAGTCTGTATGCCACTCTTTTTTCCCAGCACATGGCAGTCAGTGGTTGGCTGGCAGAGTGTTGGCCACGCGCCGGTGATATCGCCCGGCTTGCCGCCGATCCGAACCGGCGCAGTGAATGGGTTGCCGCCGAAGCCGCCTTGCCGGTGTATTTGCGCGATCAGGTGGTCGATAAACCCTCCTCTCTACGGCGTTAACCGGTTGTTATTGGGTTAGGTGATAGCATTTGGCACGATTTGTGATAGTCTCATGCGACCACAAGTATAATGTGCGAAAAAAAACCCCACTGGAGAGATGACGATGAACGCTGCTCTTAACGCCGCTCAGCTCCATAGCAAAACCTTGCCAGATTTAATCCATAAACTATTGATGTCGCGCCAGGAAAGCTTAGTTTTATTCCACAAGCTGGCCATGCTGAAGCCGGTGGCGCCCGCTGGCTCGGTTTATCACTTATTGCGCCGGTTTCGCCAAGCCCTCGTCGATTATTTGGCACTCGGACCCTTTGAAATCTATGAGGCTCTGGAGGAACAGTCGGCGGACTCGCCCTATCGCCAAGCGCGCGATGTGGCCCGTCGGCTTTATACCCAGATCGATCACACCACCCAGACCGCGTTGGATTTTCACGACCGCTACGAGGATGAACTCGCCGAGTCGGCATTGCCTGAACTGAACCAGGAACTGTCGCGGTTGGGCGAGTCGCTGGCGACCCGAATCGAATTGGAAGATCGCATTGTCGCCGCTGTCCGTCATGTCGATACGTCCGTTGCAGCCTGAGTCAATAACCGCGCAACCATTCGGGGCGCAGGTGCAGGCCACCGGCCAGGGCCAATTCTAACCGGCTCAGCAGCTCAAGTTGGTCTTGCGGTAGCGTCCCGGCCAGCGCCAGGGCATTGGACGCATGATTGGAGCGGAACACCAGCGGAGCCGGTGGATTCAGCCGTTCGATTAAGCGCATTTGCTCCAACAACAGCGCCCGGTCATCCTGTTCATGAAAAGGCTCTCGGAATTTGCGGGTAAATTCCGCACGCAGGGATGGCTCGATCATCAATTGCAGCGTCGAGAGATAATCCAGCGCGACTTGATTCACTAACTCGGCAGTGCCGTCGATGTGCTCTTGCCAGTACGGTTGGCCGCCAAGGCCGAGAATCACCGTGGCTGAGATCATGAAGCCGGCGGCTTTGGCTTTGCCAAGCCCAGTCACCATGGCTTCCGGAGTTGCGCCCTTCGTGATGCGCTTGAGCAACTCCGCCGCACCGGTTTCAATCCCGTAGTAGAGTAGGGTCAAGCCGTTCTCTCGCAATTGCCTTAGCTCTTCCACCGATTTTTTGAGTAGATTGGCGGGTAGGGCATAACTGGAAACCCGTTCCAGGCTGGGAAAGGCGCCGGACAGAGTGCCGAGAAGGTGTAGCAGATGATTCGTCGGTGCCGCCAGCGCGTCGCCATCAGCCAAGAACACCCGTCGCACAGCCGGATAGGCCCGTGCCACGGTCTGAATCTCAGCTTGTACTTAATCGAGTGGGCGGATGGTGAACTCTTTACTGCGGTACATCGCACAGAAGCTACAGCGATTAAAGCTGCAACCCAGTGTGGCTTGCAGGATAAAGCTGTCCGCTTCGGAGGGCGGCCGCCAGAGCGGCATATCGTAGTTAAGCAGCATACAGGTTATTCTCCCATCAGCTTTTTCAAGAGCGGTTAGAAATCGGACACGGCCGTTTTTAGCAATATCGTTTACAATTCCCGCCCAGCCGCAATGATTCCCAGTGGTGGCGGTTGAGTCTAATTGAAAGTTGATTTTCGAACCCATTGAGGCAAGGCATGGCACGAATCGAGTTGAAGCTGCCGGCTGATTTTTCCTTCCACACTGAATTACAGGTCAGAATCACCGATATCAATTATGCCGGCCACATGGGCAACGATATAGTGGTGAGCTTGATGCATGAGGCGCGCTATCGTTTCATGGCGCATCATGGGTTGCCGGAACTCAATGTCGAGGGTTTAGGCGTCATCATCGCCGATAATGTGATTCTCTATAAATCGGAAGCCTTTGCCGGTGAGGTGTTGGTGATTGGTGTCGCGGTCACCGATTTCAACAAATACGGCTGCGATTTTGTTTATCAGATGACCGAGAAAACCAGCGGCCGCGAAGTGGCTCGTGCCAAAACCGGCATTGTGTTCTTCGATTATCAAACACGGGCGGTCCAGAAGGTGCCGCAATCCTTCCTCGCGTTATTCGCCCCTGAGCGCGTTGCTTCCTAAGCGATTTTCGATGGACAAGCTTTTTCCTGAGCGTTCTAACAGCAAGCCTAGCCAATCGATTCCAAGCGGAGCGATTTCCTCTGTGTCGCGTGGCTGGCTGCCGTTTCGATTACTGCTGGGTGTGGGTGCCAGTATCGGTGTGGCGGTCTTATTGGTGCTGGTGCTTTATATCACCGATCTGGGTCTGTCGGTGTGGGAGCGCCTACAACGGGCACCCACCACCTTTTGGGTCATCTATCTGCTGATTCTTGGGGTTTTGAGCGCGGGGGGCGCTTATGGGGTTTGGCGAGTGCTCAATTGGGGCCAACCTGCCGGGCGTTCCCGCCGACTGGCTCCGGCCAAACCACCCGATGAAGCAAGCCTGCGTGAACAGATCGAGCGTCGAGAAGCAGCCGGCATTCAAGTCGATTCCATTCGCGACGAACTGGAAGAGTTGCAGCGACGGCGGGCCGCAGGCGAAATCATCGTGGCGGTATTCGGCGAGATCAGCACCGGCAAGTCATCCCTGATCCGCGCCCTATTACCGGGCACTGATATTGCCGTCGATGTGCGCGGTGGCACCACCCGTGAAGTGACCTATTACACCTGGAGCAGTTCGGCGGGGGATCGGTTAATTTTGGCGGATTTGCCGGGCCTGAACGAAGCGGATGGTTCGCTTGATCGGCAAGCGCGGGATGAAGCGTTGCGCGCCCATGTCATCATCTACGTCTGTGAGGGCGATTTGACCCGTGACCAGTACGAGGCCCTGCGCACCTTGGTGGATTTGGGCAGCCCCGTCATCGTGGCGTTGAACAAGATTGACCGGTATGCCGAAGCGGAACTGGTACAGATTCGCCAGCGACTTGCCGAACGGGTCGGCGAACAGGTTGAAGTAGCACCAGTGCAGTCGGGTGGGGTAGAGGAGGTGACTCGCATCTATCACGATGGCCGCGAAGAGACCACGCTGCGCGAACGCCCACCCCAAGTCGAGGACTTGCGCCGAGCGTTACAGCGCTACCTTGACACCGACCCGCAAGTGCTCGACGCCTTACGCGATACAGCGGTCTTCGTGCTTGCTCAGCAAAAACTAGATGTCGCGGTCGCTGCGTACCGCCAGGGAAAAGCCGGCGATATCGTGCAAAGCTATTCCCGTAAAGCGGTCTTTGGGGCATTGGCGGCGGTTAGCCCCGGGACCGATATTTTGATTCAGGGCTATCTGGGCATCAATCTCATCAAGGATTTGTGTGCACTCTACGAAGTACCGGCCCGTGAGATGGATATGCAGCGTTTTCTCAATCTGGCCGGCGGTCAGGTACGGCGCAACGTCAATTTGTTGTTGGCGCTGGTCGGTAACATCTTCAAAGCCTTCCCCGGCATGGGAACCGTCGTGGGCGGGATGATCCACGCAGTGGTTTACGGATTGGTGTTCGAAAGTTTGGGGAAGGCGATAGCCCGCTCCTTGGAAACTCGGGGTGATTTGGTCAATGGCCCCACCCTGCGGATGTTCGAGGATAATTTGAGTGAAGATTTGGAAGCGCGTGCAAAACGCTTGGCCCAAATGGTTTGGAATCGACAGCGGGAGAGTGGTGATGGTGCCGGAACAGGGACCGGTTAACGGCGATTCGCACCTGGCTCTGGCGCGCGAAAGCCTGCGAGAGTTGCTCAATGATAAGCGGGTACCCCCAGCCGTGCGTTCGGCATTGGCCGCCGATTATCAGCAGTTACAACTGCTGCTGGAGAAAATCGAACATGGTCACATCCACATCGCGGTATTCGGGCGGGTGAGTGTCGGTAAATCGGCGCTGCTAAACGCTTTATTGGGCGAAACGCGCTTTTCAACCAGCCCGCTGCATGGCGAAACTACCCACGCTACCCACGCGCGCTGGCAGGAGTACGATGCCGGGGGCGTGTTTTTGATCGATACGCCGGGGATTAATGAGGTTGCTGGCGAGGAGCGGGAACGGCTCGCGCACGATGTGGCTAGTCGCTGCGATCTGGTGCTATTTGTGGTAGAAGGCGATATCACTGATACGGAGCTGCGGGCGTTGCGGCAAGTGAAGAGTGCCGCACAACGACTGGTCTTAGTGCTGAACAAGATTGATCGCTACACGCCGGCTGATCGGGAACTTTTGTTACAGACTTTGCGCCAGCGCGCCGAGGGTTTGATCGAGGCACACGATATTGTCACCGCCGCCGCGCAACCGGCCGAGCGCATTGTGATTCTGGTGGACGCTGACGGCAACGAAACGGAAAGTCGCCGCCGACCCGCACCGGATGTGGCCGCGTTACGGGAGCGGATCTGGGATATTCTCAAAGCCGAGGGCAAAACCATGGCCGCCCTCAACGCCGGGTTATTCGCCGGTCGTTTTTCTGATCGGCTGAGTCACGAAATCATTGTAATTCGTCGCGACTTAGCCGAAAAAGTGGTCCGTAACTACTGTCTGGCCAAGGGCGTGGCCGTGGCGCTCAACCCGATTCCGGTCGCCGATCTGCTCGCGGCGGTTGCCACTGATGCCGCAATGATCATCCATCTGAGTCGGGTCTACGGTTTGCCGATCACCCGTGGTGAGGCTGGTTCGCTGCTCAAGACCATCTTTACCCAACTGGTGTTTCTGATGGGAACGGTATGGGTCATGCATTTGGCGGCTTCGGCGCTCAAGGGCATTAGCCTTGGGTTATCGACGGTCGTGACCGCTGCGGCGCAGGGCGCGGTCGCTTGGTATGGGACTTATGTGGTGGGTAAGGCCGCCGAACAGTATTTTGCGCAGGGTAAATCGTGGGGTGAAGGTGGGCCAAAGCGTGTGGTGCAAGACATTCTGGACAGTCTTGACCGCGACTCGCTGTTGGCGCAGGCACGCGAGGATATTTTGGCCCGTTTAAAGCCGCTGCTGTAAACCGATGAGTTTTTCCTTTCTTATGGGATTTTTCCTGGTTGTCGGCATCGGCCTGTGGTTTTGGCGAGACAGCTTGGGTGCTCGTGAACAGGCGCGAGCCGCCAGCGCTCGTGCTTGCAGGGAAACGGGTGTTCAGTTGCTGGATGATACCGTCGCCTTGGAGCGGCTCTGGCCACGGCGGGATCGGCGTGATGGCCGGTTAAAGCTGGAACGGTTGTATGTGTTCGAGTTCACCGATACCGGGCAACGGCGCCAAATCGGCAGTGTGTTGCTGATCGGGTTGCGAGTGGAACTCTTGCAACTGGAAGGCGGCGATTTGCTAGTGCCGTAGGGGAGCCGGAACACCGCTTGTCTCCGATGGTTTTTTGTGGTCGGGTGGAGATGCTCAAAGCTCGCCTTGTTATACTAGGTTGATACCTAGCTGTTGATACCTAGATTTCCGGTCTCGCCACGAGATCGGCGCTCATGGATGAGAATATTCGTGGAATATACTAAAGAGGCTTGTGGTTGCGGCTCATTCTGGTGCCGGATTGAGACATTGCTGAATGGGGGAGGTGGAAGGTGACGGATCATCAAGCGAATGCTGATCTTTCGCTGGACCCAAGATCGGCGATTCCATTGCTAAAGTGGGTGTGGCGTTCGTATTTTCGCGCAGCCCTCATGCCGCTGTTGTTGGTCGAGGTGGTGTTTGTCATCATCTATTTGACCGCTAATCATTTAGCGACCCAAGAAAACATCGAAACGGTGCGGACTATCGCCACCGACGAGTTACGCCGCATCGCCCAACGGGAAGCGGTAGCTATCCAAAAGCAGCTCGAAGCGATTTCTCAATCGACCGATTTGTTCCGCCGCCAAACGGCCCGTATCCTGCAAATCCCGTTCGAGCCTGACAAGGACGAGCGCAAGCGCTATGCCTATTCGCCTGATGGTGTGTATTACACAACCCAGGATAATGGTGGTAGCGCGTTGTTTTATAGTGGTGCCGTGCCGGTTGGAGCGGAGCAGCGCGAGAAGGTTTGGCGCACCGTTCAGCTTGATCCGCTCATGCGCGATTTGCGGCAAACCCACCCGTTGGTGGTCCAGGTTTATCTGAATACACACGATTCGCTGAATCGGATTTATCCCTATTTTAACGTGTTGGGCCACTACCAGCCCAAGCTAGATATTCCGCAGTTTAATTTTTATTACGAAGCCGATGCCCAGCATAACCCACAGCGTGGTGTGGTGTGGACTGATGTCTATGTCGATCCGGCCGGCCAGGGTTGGATGGTGTCCTCTATCGCGCCGGTTTATCGGGAGAATTTCCTGGAAGGGGTTATTGGGTTGGATGTCACGGTGGCGACCATCGCCAACACGATTCTTAATCTGGCTATCCCTTGGCAGGGTTACGGGTTGTTGGTCAGCAAAACCGGTACCCTGCTTGCGCTGCCGTCCGCCGGAGAAGCCGATTGGAATCTACGGGAACTGACCACTCACGCCTACACCGACTATATCCGGCAGGATACCTTCAAGCCTGAAGAGTTCAACATTGATCGGCGCCCAGCATTCGCCCCTGTGCGCGCTCGCCCCGAGGGCGTCGCACCTTTGGAATTGAACGGTCCACAATTGGCGGCTTGGGCTACCGTTCCTGAAACTGGCTGGAAATTAGTGGTGATGGTGCGCGAAGCGAACATCCATGCCCAGGCTAACCAGTTGGGCCATCGTTTGTTCATGATTGGGTTGTGGATGATCGGTGGTATCATATTGTTCTACGGAATCTTTTTTGCTGTGTTATATCGGCGTGCCCGCCTTATGGCAAGCATCATCGCCCAACCTCTGGAGGTGGTCGATAACCTGGTCGAGCGGATCGGCCAGGGTGATTATCAACAGCAGGTTCCCAATTTTAAGGTACGTGAGCTGCAAAAAACGGCAATCTGCCTAGTGGCTATGGGTAAACAGCTCGGTGTTGCCAACGGTCAACTGCGGCTTGCGCAAGAAGAGGCAGAGCGGGCACGCGATGCGGCATTAGAGGCTTCACGACTGAAATCCGAGTTTCTCGGCACGGTCAGTCATGAGCTGCGCACTCCGCTAAATAGTATTTTGGGTATGCTTGATTTGCTGCTTAAAACAACGCTCGATCACCGGCAACAGCGATTTGCCCTGACTGCTCGCCAGTCGAGCGAGGCGCTCTTTCAGTTGATCAGCGATATCCTCGATTTATCCCGCATCGAAGCCGGTCAGATTGAATTGCAGCAGATGCCGTTTTCGCCCACCGCTCTGATACAAGAGCTTGCTAAGGTGATCAACACGAAGGCGTCGGAGAAGAGTCTTGGCTTTAATGTTTTCGTGGCACCGCAAACACCAACCTTTGCGCGGGGTGATGAAGGCCGTTTGCGGCAGGTGGCTCTAAATTTGCTCAGTAATGCCATCAAATTTACCGAGCACGGTGAGATTGTGCTCCGTTGTGAGCCGGCTCCAGAGGCCGCTAAAGATGGCAAGATCTGGTTGCGGTTCAGTGTAGCGGATACCGGCGTTGGCATTGCTCCGGCGGCGCAGGCTCGGCTATTTGAGCCATTTACCCAGTTGGATGGTTCCATTTCGCGCCGGTTTGGCGGGATTGGGTTAGGCTTGTGCATCGCCAAGCGATTGGTCGAACGGATGGGCGGGACGCTTGGGGTAGACAGCGAAGAGGGCAAGGGATCGACATTCTGGTTTTATGTGCCGCTCGGCCAGATGGACCTCCATGTTGGACTACCTCCGAGTATTATGCTGGAGGAGGGATGTCTCTCTGGCAGCGCACCTTCCTAATGGAGCTTGCCGGTTTGTACCGCTACGTCCGTTTCAGCGGCTGCACGCAGGCTGCGTCCGGTTTCGGAGTACACCAGTTGGCCCGGATGCAGAACACGCCGTTGCGCACCTTGCTCAGCGCCGCGCTGACGCAAGCGGTCAATGATCACCTTTAGGCCCTCTGGGTTCAGCGGGTAGTGGTGTTCCAAACGCAATAATTTCCCTGCTGCATCCAAGCTGGTGACGGTATAGGCTAGGGTGCCCAGTTCGAGATCAACTTGATTGGTGATCAGTATTTGCTGCTCGGTGTTTTCACTGTCATTTTGAAAAACTGCTTCCACCAGGAAATCGCCAGACAGGCAGGGAATCTCCCGCAGGGCTGCCACGGCCGCTGCACCTTCAGCACCCGCCAGCGTTGCGGTCAGTGGCGGATTAGCCAACACCGTCCGCACATGTACGCCGTACAATTCTAAAGCTAGCGTGTAGAGTCGTTGGGCGCGGGTCCAACGGCCATAACCGCTTCCTAAAGTCGTCGCCGGCAAGTCCTGGCCTGGTCCAAATTGCGCCCAGTCATCGAAGGTATAGAACAGGGTGTGTACATCATCCTTCTCAGCAATGAAATAATTTCCCGGCTCTAGCGTGACGGTGCAGATTTCGTCTTTTTCGAACCAGCCATGCTCCAATAAGCGCCATAACGGTAGTAATTCGTTACTTTCTAACTGCACCCGCAAGAGCGCACACAGGTCGCTAAGGGTCGCAAAAGAGACATTCAGGATCGTCAGATTAAACATTTGCTGAACTGCTTCACGGGTTGCTTGCGACACTTCGCCGCTTTGCAGCAAAATGTCTTCCATGATTCGCGCCAAGTCAGCAATCGCGTTAGCTTGTCCGACGAAGCAAAACGGGAGTAACAGCAGCGGGCCAGACCCAGGTCGGCGCAGCGGATTGATGGCCGCGACGGGAAAGAAACCTCGGTCGCTACCCAGCGCGATTAATTGCGGCTTGAAATCCGGTGAAGGGGAACTTCCTTTGTAGAGGGCGGCTAGCGCCTTGGTCAGCGGAAAGCCTGGCCGGAGTATTTCGGTTTGGTCATAGAGTGCGCCGACCAGGATCAAACCCAATGGGTCGATGTGGCCCAGAATGCGTTCCAGATCCTTAGCGAGATGACCGGCGAGTGCGGTGGCAGTGGCTACATCCAACGGAGCGGGTGGTACGCCGTTCGGATCGGATTGCTCCGCATCCAATTCGAGCGCCAGCACGCCGGCATAATGGCTCAGTTCGGTCGATGGGTTGGAAATGGTAGCCACGGAGATCTCTTTTGTTGTGAGGCCGCACGGTGTTTTCAGGGTTGCGACTATCGCGAAAAATAACGAGAGTACGGCAGGCACTATAGCCGGTCAAAGCGCTGCCGTTGAGGGGGCCATTATACGGGCAAATAGACCCGCCATTGCTCCAATCCGCTGCGCCGAGAGGTAGACTGTCGCAAGGAATAGGTTATGGGTTGCGTGCTGCAAAGATTTTCTGGTGCGGGCCATAATCCCGTGTGCTCCAAGCCATTTCCGCTTAAACTTTGGTGATAGCGTTAACAAATTTAGGGTTTTCAGAATAAACACAACACCACTAATGAAGAGGTAAAACCCATGCCCGCACCGATTCAAAATCCGGCAGAACAATTACAACAGGCCGCGCTGGCGCTGGATACCGTCCAGAAGGCGCTCGATTATTCTCTGGCGGACGTGAAGGAACGCTCCCAGAAAGCCGACGGAAAAATTTCCGCCGCACTGCTCGACCATCACCAATTGGTCAGCTATGACCTGGCGCTGTCCTGCGCCGAAATTACCGGCGCCCGTTTCGGGCTGGATTACGCCAAACGGGCGCGGGCAGCGGGCGGCGGTTCGGCCAGTGAATTGACGCTGGAAGAACGCTTTGCGCTGCTGTTCGCCGCCGAAGCCCTGCAAGCGGTGCGCAATCGCCTGAGCGCCCGTCCCACCGATTTCGGTCTCGACGACACTTGGCTCAGCAAAACGGTGGACGATCCCCAAGTCCGCCAATTCTGCATCGCCCAACTGCCAGCGGCCCATGTGGCGGAACTCGGCCAGTTGATGCGGGCGCAGGACGGCGTGACCGGCGCCTATCTGCTGGACGACCACCACGAGATGATGCGCGAGCAATTCCGCCGCGTCGCTGAAGAAGTGGTGATGCCGCTGGCCGAAGAAGTCCACCGTCACGACCTCGACATTCCCGACGCCATTCTGGAACAGGTCAAGGATATGGGCTGCTTCGGCATTTCTATCCCGGAACGCTTCGGCGGCATCCAGAGCGACGAGCAGGAAGACAACCTGGGCATGATCGTGGTGACCGAGGAACTGACCCGCGGCTCGCTGGGCGCGGCCGGCAGTTTGATCACCCGGCCGGAAATCCTGTCCAAGGCGCTCCTGAAGGGCGGCACCGAAGAGCAAAAGAACAAATGGCTGCCGCAACTGGCCTCCGGCGAGATGCTGTGCGCGGTGGCGGTGACCGAGCCGAACTACGGCTCCGACGTCGCCAACATGCGGTTGAAGGCCACCAAAACCGAGGGCGGCTGGCTGCTGAACGGCGCGAAAACCTGGTGCACCTTCGGGGGCAAGGCCGGCGTGCTGCTGATTCTGGCCCGCACCCATCCCGACCTATCGTTCGGCCATCGCGGCCTGTCCATGTTCCTGCTGGAAAAACCGAGCACCCCCGGCCACGCCATCGACTTCACCCAAGACGGCGGCGGCAAGCTGACCGGCAAGGCGATTGCCACCATCGGCTATCGCGGGATGCACTCCTTCGACCTGTTTTTCGACAACATCTTCGTGCCGGACGAGAACATGCTCGGCGGGCCGAAGGGCGAGGGCAAGGGTTTCTATTTCACCATGGCCGGATTTTCCGGCGGCCGGATCCAGACCGCCGCCCGCGCCATCGGCATCATGCAGGCGGCTTACGAAAAGGCCCTGAGCTATTCCCAGGAGCGGATGGTGTTCGGCTATCCCATCGGCGACTACCAACTGACCCAGATCAAGCTGGCGCGGATGGCCACTTATCTCGCCATCGGCCGGCAGTTCACCTATTCGGTCGGGCGCTTGATGGATGAAGGCAAGGGCGACATGGAAGCCAGCATGGTCAAATTTTTCACCTGCAAGACCGCTGAATGGGTGACCCGCGAGGCGTTGCAGATTCACGGCGGCATGGGCTACGCCGAAGAAACCTCGGTCAGCCGCTATTTTATCGATGCACGGGTGCTGTCGATTTTCGAGGGCGCGGAGGAAACCCTGGCGCTGAAAGTGATTGCCCGTTCTCTGGTGGACAACGCCAAATCCAAAGCCGAAGTGGGAGGTTGAGCGATGAGTTTTTCGATGCGTTTGAGCGAGCAGACCGAAGTCGCCGGATCGGTCACGGTCAACGTGGAATGGGCGCGGCGGCCGCAATACGGGCGCTATCTGGATGAATTCGTGCCGGGACAGGTGTTTGTCCACCCGCGTGGCTACACCTTCGAGCGTGGGCCGATGCTGGATTTCTCCCGCGTGTTCATGCAATGTAACCCGTTGTATTTGAACGTGGAGTATGCGAAGGCGCACGGCTTCCCCGACTTGCCCGCCAGCCCGCAGATGGTGTTCAACGTCACGCTGTCGCTGGGCGTGCACAACGATTCCGAAAAGGCGATTGCCAATCTTGGCTATTACAACGTGCAATTCCTGCGGCCGGTGTATCCGGGCGACACCCTGCGCGGTTATACCAAAGTGGTGGATCGCAAGGTACGCGGCGAAGACAAGCCCGGTATCGTGCTGATTCGTACCCTGAGCGTGAACCAGCACAATCAGGTGGTGCTGCAATACGAGCGCAAAATCATGGTCGGCTATCGTGGCGATCGCCTGCCGACCACGCCTGCGCCGACCACGCCGGTCGATTTCCCGTGGGTGGAGCATCCGGTGGTGGATATTCCGGTCAACGCGGGCAACTATCCGGGTGGGCTGACCGGCCCCAACACCTATTTCGAGGATTTCTCGCTCGGCGATTTGATCGTGCACAACAACGGTCGCACCATCACCGACGAGCACATGTATTGGACCTATCTGGTCGGCAACACCCATCCCTTGCACTTCGACCGGGTGTATAGCACTGGCCTGTCGGGCAAGATGAGCGGTGATCCGATTGTCTACGGCGGTTTGGTGTTCGCCTGGCTGGAAGGCTTGGCCAGCCGTGATGTCAGCGAAAATGCGGTGTGGGAATTGGGCTTCACTGAGGGTTATCACACCCAGCCGTCAATCTCTGGCGATACGGTGGCGGCGCTTTCAAGGGTGGTGGCGACTGAAACGGTGCCGAATAATGATGCTTTGGGTATCGTCACTTTCCAATTCATCGGCGTGAAGAACATCAGCGCCGCTGATGCGCTGAAACAATACGGCGCGGATTTGTTTATCAAGGAGAACGATAAGCAGAAATTGAGTAAGGAGAAACTCAGCAATAAGATTTTTGAGATTGAACGGCGGTTGTTGATTAAACGGCGTCCGGCGTGAGGTGAGAAAAGCCCCTCTTCCTTGCGAGAGAGGGGCTTCTGGAGCTGCCTAAATTGGTTTCAATGTCTGAGAATTTAATCTCTATCATTGATGTCGCCGCTCAAACAGGGAAGCGAAAAGCCACTATTTTTAAGATTCTAAAGCGTCTTAATATAGAGCCTATTAAAAGGCGTAGTTCCGCCAATCGCGGTCAAGTAATTTCATATATTACAAATGAAGAGTTAAGACAAGTTCTCGAGCAGATAAAGCTTAAAGAAGACTTTGATATAGATGTAGTAGAGAGTAATCTAGGACCTGAAGCATTACTTTTTGAGCAGGGAGTTTTTTATTTGTTAATACTTGAGCCAAATCATGATCCTGGTCGTTTCAAAGTAGGATTTGCTATTAATCTTTCCGAGCGGTTACGTGCATTGCGTTGTTCTGCTCCATTTGCTGAAGTTGTGAATGCTTGGCCCTGTAAACGGCTCTGGGAAAAAACTGCAATCGAGTGTGTCACGGTAGGATGTGATAAATTGCATACGGAGGTTTTTCGCACACAATCTATGGAATCAGTTGTGGAGAAGTGCCGAAAATTTTTTGAATTGATGCCGATTCTTCCTTATAAAATATAGGATGAATATTTTTGAAAAATTTATTGTTATTTAATTGGAGGTTTTGATGCTTGAAAATATTGCTACCTCTAGTGGGGTTAGTCCTCTACCAAGCGTTGAAAGCGAAGATGAAACGGCCATGCCATCCCTCAATCATAGCTATATTTGCCTGCAAATCCTTAAACAACTGATAAGTAATGAAACTATTGAGCCATTGCCAGAATTAACGCTCGATATTGCTAACGGGTTGACGCCTGGTATTTCTATTTTTCCGAAAGCTAAGATTCAGTCTAATCCTTTTCGTGACATCCTTCGCTTTCAGGAACGCCCTATCTTAGCTATTGAGGTCGTTTCGTCGAGCCAGATAATTCAGGAGATGCTGCAAAAAGCGACGCAATTGGTCAATGAGGGTGTTAAAGTGGTTTGGACGGTCGAGCCATATAGCCGGACAGTGTTTGTTACTACTCAAAATGGCGAGACCTTATTTCATGAAGAGCTGATTGAAAACGAAGGGATTCAGGTTGATTTTTCTAAATTTTTCCCGAAGAAAATTAACTAATATTAAAGCTATGGAAAAAGTATTAAAAATCGTTCCGCTCCATGAGCAGACTAATGATTATAAATACTGGATTTCAAGACCGGTCAGCGAACGTATAGATGCCATAGAAATTCTCCGTAATCAATATATCAAGCTTAAAGGTATTGAACCACGAATTCAGAAAGTTTTTCGGGTTATAAGATAAAAATAGAAACTCCCAAGAATTGACCCATCACAAGGACGTAACAATAACAACCCAATAACCACAACTCCCAAGAGAGGCGCCGAATGTCTAACCCCAAACGCGACAAACCCTGGCTGATGCGGACCTATTCCGGCCATTCTTCCGCCAAGGCATCCAACGAGTTGTACCGAACCAATTTAAGCAAAGGCCAGACCGGCCTGTCGGTGGCGTTTGACCTGCCGACCCAGACCGGCTACGACGCCGACCATCCGCTGGCGCGGGGTGAAGTCGGCAAGGTCGGCGTCCCCATCGGCAACATCGGCGACATGCAGGCATTGTTCGACCAGATTCCGCTGGGGCAGATGAACACCTCAATGACCATCAACGCCACCGCTGCCTGGCTGCTGTCGCTGTACGTCGCCACCGCCGAGCGCCAGGGCGCGAAACCGGAGCAACTGCAAGGCACCACCCAAAACGACATCCTCAAGGAATACCTCTCGCGCGGCACCTACATCTTCCCGCCGTCGCCCTCGGTGCGCCTGACCACCGACATCATCGCCTACACCGTCAAAAACATTCCCAAGTGGAACCCGACCAATATCTGTAGCTACCACTTGCAGGAAGCGGGCGCGACTCCCACGCAAGAACTGGCCTACGCGCTGTCCACCGCCATCGCGGTGATGGACGCGGTGCGCGATTCCGGCCAGATCGGCGCGGACGGCTTCGAGCAGGTGGTCGGGCGGATTTCCTTCTTCGTCAATGCGGGTATCCGCTTCATTGAGGAAACCTGCAAGCTGCGGGCCTTCGGTGAGATGTGGGACAAGCTGGCGCAGGAACGCTACAACGCACAAACCGAAGAGATGCGCCGCTTCCGCTACGGGGTGCAGGTCAACTCGCTGGGCCTGACCGAAGCCCAGCCGGAAAACAACGTCCAGCGCATCGTGCTGGAAATGCTCGGTGTCAGCCTGTCCAAGCGCGCCCGCGCCCGCGCCATCCAGCTACCGGCGTGGAACGAGGCGCTGGGTCTGCCTCGCCCGTGGGATCAGCAATGGGCGCTGCGGATGCAGCAGGTTTTGGCGTTTGAAACCGATTTGCTGGAATACGGCGACATCTTCGACGGCTCGCCGGTGATCGCCGCCAAGGTCAAGTCACTGGTGGATGGTGCGACGGCGGAAATGGCGCGGGTGCAGGAGCAGGGCGGCATGGTGCAGGCCATCGAATCCGGCTACGTCAAGCGGCAACTGGTCACCAGCCACACCGAGCGGATGCGGGCCATCGAGCGCGGCGATCTGAAGATCATCGGCCTGAATTGCTATCAGGAAACCGAGGAATCACCGCTGACCGGCGGCAAAGACAGCGGCATCATGAAGGTTGATCCCCGCGCCGAACGCGAGCAGATCGAACGGCTCAACGCCTTCCGCGCCCAGCGCAACGCCGCCGAAGTCAAGGCGGCGCTGGCCAATCTGGCCGAAACCGCCCGCAGCGGCGCGAACATCATGCCCGCCTCGATTTTGTGCGCTCATGCGGGCGTGACCACCGGCGAATGGTCGCAGACCTTGCGCGACATCTTCGGCGAATACCGCGCCCCGACCGGCATCGACATTCCCGCCAACGACGACGCCCGCAGTGCGCGAGCGGTAGCGATTCGCACCCAGGTCAGCAAGACCGGCGAGGAGCTGGGCCGGCCATTGCGCCTGCTAATCGGCAAGCCCGGTCTGGACGGCCACAGCAACGGCGCGGAACAGATTGCGGTCAAGGGCCGCGATGTCGGCTTCGAGATCGTCTACGAAGGCATCCGCCTGACCCCGGAACAAATCGCCAAAGCAGCGCTGGAAGAAGGCGTGCATCTGATTGGCTTGTCGGTGCTGTCCGGCAGCCATATCGAAATGGTCGAAGACGTGTTCAACCAGTTGGGCAAGGTCGGCTTAAAGGAGTTGCCGGTGGTCATCGGCGGCATTATCCCGGAAAGCGATGCCAAGCTGTTGAAAGAACGGGGTATTGCCGCCGTCTACACGCCGAAGGACATCGACATGAACGGCATCATGGTGGACATCCTCAACCTGATTCGCAAAGCCAACGAGATGAAGGCGGTCGCCGTGGTATGAGTCGGGTTTTGCCCGAACCGGAGGCGCTGGCCGCTGCGGTCAGCGGCCGTGACCGGCTGGCGCTGGCCCAGGCGCTGAATCTGCTGGACGACCGCCGCCCGGCGGCTCGCCAGTGCGCCGCTGCCTTTTTGGATGCGCTGCCCGCTGCCAAGCTGGAGACGGGTGGCCATCTGATCGGCATCACCGGGCCGCCGGGTGCGGGCAAATCCTCGCTCACCGCGTCCCTGATTCAGGTGTGGCGGCAGCGCGGCTTGAAGGTCGCCATTCTGGCGGTCGATCCGTCCAGCCCGATTACCGGCGGCGCGTTGCTGGGCGACCGGCTGCGGATGCACGCCAGCGGCGCCGACCGCGAGGTGTTCATCCGCTCGCTGGCCTGTCGCGGCGAGTTTGGCGGTCTCAGCGCCGAAGTCTGGCCGATGAGTCTGGCGATGCTGGCGGCGTTTGACATCGTGCTGGTGGAAACGGTGGGCGTCGGCCAGAAGGAAATCGACGTGTCGAAGATGACCGACACCACCTGTTTTGTGGCGCAACCGGCTTCCGGCGACAGCATTCAGTTTTTGAAAGCGGGCATCATGGAGGTGCCGCACGTCATCGTGGTCAACAAGGAAGACATCGGCATGGCGGCGCGTAAAACCTTGTCCGAACTGAAAAATACCCTGCGGCGGCAGATGGACCCGGAAGGCTGGCAAGTCCCGGCTTTATCCGCCAGCGCTGCACTCGGCAGCGGTATCGATAAGCTGGCCGATGCGCTGGACAGCCACCGCCAATGGCTGCTGGGGCAGGGCCAGTTCACCGCCCGCCGCCAGCGCTGTCAGGCGGAATGGCTGGTCAAGCACCTGCGCGAGGAATTTGGCCGCTACGGAATGGGTCTGCTCGGCGGTGAGGAAGCGCTGTTTAACGCCTTGGCTGACGCGCCGCGCCGCTCGCCGATTGCCGAATACGAGCGTTTGCGCGAGCGGGTGATTCAGGCGATCAAAACTCACGATTAAGATGTTTCCAACAACAACCCTTAAAACCACCCCCACAGAGAGGAATCAAAAAGATGGCCAAAGAACTCTATAACCTCGGCGAACAACCCCCGTTAGGCGTCATTCCCCAAAAAATGCACGCCTGGCTGATTCGGGCCGAGCGGTTCGGCAAGCCGACCGAAGCCTTCCAGCAGGAAGTGGTCGATGTGCCCAGCATCGCCGATGATGAAGTGCTGGTGTACGTGATGGCGGCGGGCATCAATTACAACAACGTCTGGGCGGGTCTGGGGATTCCGGTCAACGTCATCGGCGCGCGCAACAAGGCGGGCGAGAAGGAAGAATTTCACATCGGCGGCAGCGACGCCTCTGGTATCGTCTACAAAATCGGCAAGGACGTGACCCACGTCAAAGTCGGCGACGAGGTGGTCATCCATTGCGGCACCTGGGATCGCAACTGCGCCTGGGTCAAGAGTGGCGGCGACCCGATGTATTCGCCCAGCTTCCGCATCTGGGGTTATGAAACCAACTTCGGCAGCTTCGCCCAGTTCACCAAGGTGCAGGCCCAGCAGTGTATGCCCAAGCCCAAGCACATGAACTGGGAAGAAGCGTCCGCGTATGTCCTGGTGGCGGCCACCGCCTGGCGGATGCTGCACGGCTGGGGCAAGAACGCGGTCAAAAAAGGCGACGTGGCGCTGATTTGGGGCGGCGCGGGCGGTCTCGGTTCGATGGCGATTCAGATCGCCAAGGCGGCGGGCGCAACCCCGATTGCGATGGTCTCCGGCGAAGACAAGTTCGACTACTGCATGAAGCTGGGGGCGAAAGGCTGCATCAACCGCAACGAATTCGACCATTGGGGCATGTTGCCGCACTGGAAGGATAACGTCGGCTACGCCAAGTGGCTGAAAGGGGTGCGGGCCTTTGGCGCGAAGATTTGGGAAGTGCTGGGCGAGAAGCGCGCCCCGAACATCGTGTTCGAGCACCCCGGCGAAACCACCATCCCGACCTCGATTTTCGTCTGCGACACCGGCGGCATGGTCGTCGTTTGCGCGGGCACGACCGGCTACAACGCCACCGTCGATCTGCGCTATTTGTGGATGCGCCAGAAGCGGCTGCAAGGCTCCCACTTCGCTAACGCCGAACAGTCCTATCAGATGAACGAACTGGCGGTGCGTGGCCTGCTCGATCCCTGCCTGTCGCGGGCCTTCACCTATGCCGACTTGCCCGTTGCCCACCAACTGATGCACGACAACAAGCATCCGCACGGCAATATGGCTGTCCTCATCGGCGCCACCGAATTCGGTTTAGGCGCCAGCGGCAAGCCGCCGGTCAAGATCGAACACCCCACACTCCCGAAGGGCGACGTGCACACGACCCCGCACCCGTACCCGATGTCCGCGCCGCTGCCCGGCATCGCTGAAGCCGAAGCCATCAAGATCGCCGATGATGGCACCCAGGTTAAAGACCTCATGCATCGCGGCATCATCGCCTGCGCACCGGGCGATACCGTCGGTCAGGTCGCCAAGATTATGGTGGATAACGAAATCCACGCGGTGGTCGTGATGGACGGCGGTAAGGCGGTCGGTGTGGTGTCGCAGACCGACATGGTGCTGGCGCGGCAAGGCCGCACCTCCGAAGAAGCGCGGGCGATGAAAGCGGGCGACATCATGACCCCCGGCTGCGCCACCTGTGACGCCAATATTCTGTTGAGCGAAGCGGTTAGCCTGATGACCGGTCGGCGGATGCATCGCCTGATCGTGACCGAGAACGACCAGCCCACCGGCGTCATCTCGATGACTGACGTGGTGCGCAAGGTGATCGGCGAATAAGCGTCTACGCTGCCAGCTAAACCCCGGCTCGCGCTTCGTTGGAGCGTAGGGCCGGAGTGTTATGGATGAGTCCTCCAGGGGTGCCAATCGGTGCCCCTGATTTTTATAGCTTTAGAGACTTTAGTCAGTGTACGGCTCAGCAATCCAATAGACCTATGGAACAGTTGGCGTTAGCGCCTGCCTTGGCTGGATGAGCCAATAGTGCCACGCCGCCAACGTCTCATATTGGTCGCAGGAAATTTGCACGGTAGCCTGTAGATGAAACAAAACCATCTGCCGTGGTCAATTATGAATGAGATCTCGACCCGAAACCACCGGAGCGCTCCCCATGCCGACCCCCTCTGACAAGCCGCTACGCGACCGCGTTAAACTGCTGGGCCAGTTATTGGGCCAAACGCTGCGCGACCGCGAGGGTCGCAACGTACTCGATGCCGTTGAAACTCTGCGCCAGGGCTTCATTGAATTGCGCAGTCAATCCGATCTTGCACCCGACATCCGCGAACGACTACTGCGATTCATTGCCGCTCTCAATCCAGAGATGCTCAATCACGTGGTGCGGGCGTTTAACGCCTATTTCAATCTCGCCAACATCGCCGAAGAAAATTTTCAGCACCAGTTGCGCCGTGAGCAGGTTCGACGCGGCAAAGCATTATGGCGCGGTTCGTTTGATGAGACGTTGCGCGTATTGCGGGCTGATGGCGTCGATGCCAGACGGTTGCAGACCCTGCTCGATCAACTGTGCTTTACACCGGTATTTACCGCACATCCGACTGAGGCCAAGCGCCGCGTCTTGTTAGGGGCGCAACGGCGGGTGTTTGTGACTAACGGTAAGCTCGACAATCCGGCGCTCAACCGCTATCAGCGCGCCGAGGTAGTGGAAGAATTGCAAAGTCAGATTCAAATCCTGTGGAAAACCGACGAGGTGCGCAGCTTCAAGCCACAGGTGCGTGATGAAATCAAAAATGGCCTGTATTACTTCCGCGAGTCCATCTTCCAAGCCTTACCGACGCTCTATCGCAATTTGGAGCGGGCACTGAACGCCGTATACGGCGATGTCGGCGGGAAGACTGGAATCCGTATTCCCTGTCTGTTGCGCTTCGGATCGTGGATTGGTGGTGACCGCGACGGCAACCCGTTCGTCACGCCGGAAACCACCGCCCTGGCGTTGCGCCTGCAAGCACAGGAAATCCTGCGCGAATATCTGCGCCGGATCGAGGAACTGAACCGGCACCTGACCTATTCCAGCTCGCTGGACATGCCCTCACCCGTATTCGCCGCCCGTCTGGAAGCAGATGCGGAACAGATGAGCGCCCTGTTCGCCGATGCGCCCCGCCAGTACGCGCAGGAACCGTATCGGCGCAAGCTGTTTTTGATTTATCACCGTCTGCGCCACAACCACGACCGCGCCCGCGCCCGTGCCGAGGGCCATCCTGAAGCGGTGCCAACGCCCTTCTGGGGATACGCATCCGAGCAAGCGTTTCTGGATGATTTGTATCTGATCCGTGATTCCTTAATCGCGCACGGCGACCGCGCCGTCGCTGACGGCGAACTGACCGATCTCATCCGGCTGGCAGAGACCTTCGGTTTTTATCTGACCGCGCTGGATGTGCGCCAAGAGTCGGGCCGACACACAGCGGCGGTGACAGAGATTTTCGCGGTTGCGCCTAACCTGCCGGACTATGCCGCCCTGTCGGAGGAACAGCGGCTGGCCGTCCTCAGCGAACTGCTGGCCAAGCCTGGTACGCCGCTGTTGTATTGCGATAGTTTAAGTTCGGCCACCCGCGAGACCTTAGACGTGTTTCAAGTGATGGCGCAATTACGGGAAGAAATCAGCCCGTGTGCGTTCGATAATTACGTCATCTCCATGACCCACGAGGCCAGCCATATCCTGGAAGTGTTATTTCTGGGCAGTTTCGCGGGCTTGGCAGGGCGTCGCGCCGATGGCAGTTGGCATTGTGCGCTGCGGGTTGCGCCGCTGTTCGAGACCATTGCTGACTTGAATCGGGTTGAAATTCTGCTGAGTCGGTTGCTGGATCAGCCGACGTATCAAGCCTTGCTGGCGGCAGCGGGCGGCGTTCAGGATGTCATGGTCGGCTATTCTGATTCCTGCAAGGACGGCGGCATCCTGGCCTCGAACTGGGGGCTGTATCAAGCCCAACAGCGAGCGGTGGCGCTGACCGCAGCACGCGGCTTTGGTTGCCGCCTGTTCCACGGTCGTGGCGGCACAGTGGGGCGCGGCGGCGGTCCGACTCACGACTCCATCTTGTCTCAGCCCACAGGCACGGTGAAGGGCCGAATCAAAATCACCGAACAGGGCGAGGTGCTGTCGTTTAAGTATCAGAATGTGGAAACAGCGGTTTATGAGCTAACCCTTGGCATTACTGGACTGATGAAAGCCAGTCGGCATCTGGTGCAGACAGTTCCGCCAGAGCCGCCGGAAGCGGCGGCGGTGATGGCCGAGTTGGCCCGGCACGGCGAAGCGGCGTACCGGGAATTGACCGAGCAGACGCCGGGTTTTATGGACTACTTTTATGAGGCGACACCGCTTGGCGAAATTGCGCTGCTCAATCTGGGTTCGCGGCCTTCGCATCGCGCTCATGGTGACCGCTCCAAGTATTCGGTACGGGCGATTCCTTGGATGTTTGGCTGGGGCTTGTCGCGGCATACTTTGCCCGGTTGGTACGGGATTGGCACTGCCTTAGCGCGTTGGCGCGGCGACGATCCTCAGCGGTTAGAGACCCTGCAAATGCTTTACCGCGAATGGCCTTTCTTCCGTGCGCTACTCGACAATAGCCAAATGTCGCTGAATAAAGTCGATGTCAACATCGCCCGTGAGTATGCTCGGCTTTGCCACAATGCCGATGCTGAAAAGCGTATTTATCAGCAGTTTCGGACGGAGTATGAACAAACCTGTTATGAGATTATGGCAGTGGCGCAAATCTCGACCCTGCTCGAAGAAAACCCAACCCTTGCCAAGTCATTAGAACGGCGTAATCCGTATCTAGACCCGCTCAATCATATTCAGGTGACCTTATTACTGCGTTATCGCCAGGCGCTTCGGGATCAGGGTGCAGACTCGCCAGAGGCGGAGAAATGGTTACGGCCCTTGCTGCGATCCATCAACGCTTTGGCGGCGGGAATGCGGAACACCGGTTGAGCAGTGGTCGCTGCTCATTGACCGACACCAGAGGGGGTACAGTGGGGATGCGTACCCTCGGCTCACGCCGATTTCCCAAAAAACTCGCGCTGGGTGGCCTGCACCACCGCCACGATGGCGGGATGCAGTAACCGTCGCTCAGTGGTGATGGCGTAAAGGCGCTCGGTGACTGCTTCAATCCGTCCGATAGCCTGCACGGTGTATTGCTGGGTCACATAATCGGCAATCGCCGTAGGAGCTACAAATAAGCCCGCGCCCGCCTGACCGAACGCCTTGAGTAAGGCGCTGTCCTCAAATTCGCCGACGATGTGCGGATACAAACGCTGGGCTTCAAACCAGCGCAGCAGGTCGGGCCGCAATGCCACATCGTCGCCCGGCAGCAGAAACGGTGCCCGATTCAGCGATACCGGAAAGTCGCCTGCCAAGGACTGCGCCAACTGGGGTGCGGCGAACACCGTCAAATCGCTCTCGCCTAGAAAGTGGCTGTAGCCGCGCACGTTGAGATGGTTGGGCATCGGTTGGTCGGCGATGACCAAATCGAGATGATGCACCGCCATCTCGGCCAACAGCGGAGCCAGGCGGCCTTCCCGACACAGCAGCCGCACCGGTTCCGCCATGCGTAACGCCGGTTCCACCACCCGATAAGCCAACGATTTCGGCACCGAGTTGGCGATGCCGACCCGAAACGGCAAACTCTTACGCACCGTCTGGTCTAACGCCACTTCCAGCAGTTCGTCGCCGAGCGCAAAAATCTCATCGGCATAACTGAAGATGCGCTGCCCCGTCTCGGTCAGTTCTAGCCCCCGCCCCACGCGGCGAAACAGCTCCACTCCCAACCGGCCTTCCAGTTCGCTCAACTGACTGCTGATGGATTGCGGCGTCAGGTGTAGGTGCTTGCTGGCGCTGGCGATGCTGCCCGACCGGGCCACCATCCAGAAATAGTGTAGATGCTTGAAGTTGAGGCTGGCCACAGGATTCCAATCCATCGAAAAAGTCGAACTATCCAGCAATATTATTCAGATTGTTGGATGTTTCGCTACCCCTTAGACTGCCATTTGTCTTTGATCCTAAAGGAACGACGTGATGAATATCCATATCCGGGCCAGTGGTATCGTGCTGACCGATGAGGTGCGCGAATATGTCGAGCGGCGGCTGCAATTTGCCTTCGGCTGGGCGGATGAGCGGTTGCTATACGTCGCAGTTCGCCTGTCGGACGAGAACGGCCCGCGTGGCGGCGAGGACAAGCGTTGCCGAATCCAGATTAATTTTGCGGGTGCGCCGAACTTGGTTGTCGATGATACCGAGGCTGATTTGTACGTCGCCATCGACCGGGCCGCTGACCGGGCAGGTCGTTCGGTGGCGCGGCGATTGGAACGGCAACGCGATTACCGTCAGCATCTATCGCCGCTCACAACAGCAACGCTGACTAATAACCTGAATTTACACTGAATCCTGGAGAAGCTCGATGAAGTACCTACCGGAGCTATTCGCCGCCAACGCGCGTTGGGCTAAGGAAACGACTGCTGTTAATCCTCACTTTTTCGCCGATTTAGAATCGATTCAGGCCCCCAATTACCTATGGATTGGCTGCTCGGACAGCCGGGTACCCGCCAATCAAATTACTGGCCTGAAGCCGGGCGAGGTGTTTGTCCATCGCAACGTCGCCAATGTGGTGGTGCATACCGACCTCAACTGTCTGTCGGTCATGCAATACGCCATTGAGGTGCTGAAGGTCCAGCACATCATCGTCTGCGGTCATTACGGCTGCGGTGGCGTTAAGGCGGCTCTAGATGGGGCATCCTTTGGGCTGATCGATAACTGGTTGCGCCATATTCAGGATGTGCGCGACCGGCACGCGGAGTTGCTGGATGCGTTGGAGGATACGGACACGCGGTGGCGGGCGCTGTGCGAGTTAAACGTCATTGAGCAAACGCGCAACGTCGCCCGCACGACGCTGGTAGCCGATGCCTGGAAGCGGGGACAGCCCTTGATGCTGCACGGTTGGGTTTACGGCTTGGCAGACGGTCGCCTCCAAGACCTTCAGACCTCCATCGATAGCGGCGCGATGCTGACTGACGCGATTGCACTAGCGGTTGCCGGTGTGTGGGCGCGTTATACCGAGTGAGATTTGTCTCAAGCCACCCACAACACCCCCACTTAAAAGGATAAGAACATGGCGAAAGAACTCTACAACCTTGGGGAACAACCTCCGTTAGGCATCGTTCCCCAAAAAATGCACGCTTGGTTGATTCGCCCAGAGCGCTTTGGCGTTCCAACTGAAGCGTTCCAACAAGAAGTGGTGGACGTGCCGCCCATCGCCGATGACGAAGTACTGGTGTACGTGATGGCGGCGGGCATCAATTACAACAACGTCTGGGCGGGCTTAGGGATTCCGGTCAATGTGATCGGTGCGCGTAACAAGGCCGGGGAGAAGGAAGAATTCCATATTGGTGGCAGCGACGCCTCCGGCATTGTCTATAAAGTCGGCAAGGATGTAACTGGCCTGAAAGTCGGCGACGAAGTAGTGATTCATTGCGGACGCTACAGCCGCGACTGTGAGTGGGTCAAGAATGGCGGTGACCCGATGTACTCGCCGACCTATCGTATCTGGGGTTATGAAACCAACTGGGGCAGTTTCGCTCAATTTACCAAGGTGCAGGCCCAGCAGTGTATGCCCAAGCCCAAGCACATGAACTGGGAAGAAGCTGCTGCTTATACATTGGTTGCGGCTACTGCCTGGCGGATGCTGCACGGCTGGGGGGCGAACGCCGTCAAGAAAGATGATGTCGTGCTGATTTGGGGCGGCGCGGGCGGTCTGGGTTCGATGGCCATCCAAATCGTCAAGGCGGCAGGCGCGATTCCCATCGCTATCGTTTCCGGCGAGGATAAGTTTGACTACTGCATGAAGTTGGGCGCGAAAGGCTGCATCAACCGCAACGAATTCGACCATTGGGGCATGTTGCCGCACTGGAAGGATAACGTCGGCTACGCCAAGTGGCTGAAAGGGGTGCGGGCCTTTGGCGCGAAGATTTGGGAAGTGCTGGGCGAGAAGCGCGCCCCGAACATCGTGTTCGAGCACCCCGGCGAAACCACCATCCCGACCTCGATTTTCGTCTGCGACACCGGCGGCATGGTCGTCGTTTGCGCGGGCACGACCGGCTACAACGCCACCGTCGATCTGCGCTATTTGTGGATGCGCCAGAAGCGGCTGCAAGGCTCGCATTTTGCTAACACTGAGCAATCTAAGCAGATGAACGAACTGGCGGTGCGCGGCCTGCTCGACCCGTGTCTGTCGCGGGCCTTCCCCTACACTGATATTCCCCATGTGCATCAGTTGATGTACGAAAACAAGCACCCGCACGGCAACATGGCGGTGCTGGTCGGCGCCAAGGAATTTGGCCTCGGCGCTAGCAGTAAGGCACCGCTAGCTATTCTTCATCCGATACTCCCGAAGGGCGACGTACACACGACCCCGCACCCGTACCCGATGTCCGCGCCGCTGCCCGGCATCGCCGAAGCCGAAGCGATCAAGATTGCCGACGACGGCACCCAGGTTAAAGACCTCATGCATCGCGGCATCATCGCCTGCGCGCCGGGCGATACCGTCGGTCAGGTCGCCAAGATCATGGTGGATAAAGAAATCCATGCGGTGGTGGTGATGGATGGCGGCAAGGCGGTTGGCGTAGTGTCGCAGACCGACATGGTGCTGGCGCGGCAAGGCCGGACTTCGGAAGAAGCGCGGGCGATGAAGGCCGGCGACATCATGACCCCCGGCTGCGCCACCTGTGACGCCAACATCCTGCTGAGCGAAGCGGTGAGCCTGATGACCGGGCGGCGGATGCACCGCCTGATCGTGACCGAGAACGATCAGCCCACCGGCGTCATCTCGATGACTGACGTGGTGAGGAAGATTATCGGGGAATAAGCGAAACCCGCAGTCCTCGGCAGACTTTCAAGGGTTGCCGAGGCGTGGAGAAGCAAAAAAAGGGCGCAGCGAATGCGCTCTTTTTTATGGCCAAAAACTTGAGCGCAGAACGGCCAGACTCTCCAAAACAGGCGCAACAGGCTGATAAAGCGACTGATGGGGTACAGCGGAAAAGGGCCGAGCTGAACAGCAGGGCTGTGGAAAACAGAAAAGAGGGTGAGGGATTCAAACAAAATAGATGGTGGGCGATGCTGGGCTCGAACCAGCGACCCCTACCGTGTGAAGGTAGTGCTCTCCCACTGAGCTAATCGCCCGTCAAAACGGACCCGCAGTATAATGATTGACTGATGGCTTTGACAAGGTTGCATCCAGATATTGCCGTTTGCTGTGGGCTTTGGTTGCGTGCTCTGGGATCTGGCGTGTGCCATCGACAGTTTCGGTTTCCAGAATTGGGGCATCGCCTATGTGAAATTTTAAAACCGAACTATGTTCTATAGGTAGAGAAGAACAATTTTTGGTTCACTTGGCGCGCCATGATGGAGCAAGATCTTGATCAGTACGATGCCTATTGAGTCGGCCACTGTTTTATGTGGCAATAAAAACCTTTTTTACCACGACATCGGTCCCCGTGAGCGTACCCCCCGACTGGCTTTGGTAGGAGATCTGCGCGGCACCGGTTTGAACGGCATGTTTGTGCTGTCGCGGCTAGCCGCTTTTTTAAGTGGTATCCATTCCGGCCAGGTGCCGGGTTCGCGGCTGCGAGAACGGGTCGTTATCGTACCCGTGACGAATATCCTTGAATTACCCGCCACGAGGATAGCGAAGCGACCGCGCACGCACGTCGATCAGCGCCGCTCACTTTGGGGAGCGACCACTGAGGCACTGGTAGCGCTTACCCGTACCGCTTATTATCGGGTGGAAATTCAACAAAATAGCCCTGATATTGAGGATATGCCTCAAGTTTGCTTATACGCGCCTAGCGACGATGAGCGGGCTACCGCCTGTTTATTTGGTCTCCCAGCCGTTATTGAGCGTCCGATGGAACCTGGCGCCGGTTCCGATCTGAGGCGGGCATGGCGATTACTAGGTGGGGAGAATTTCTCGGTTCATATCGGACAAGCAGGTACTTTATGTACCTCATACTGTGAGGATTTATTCAAAGCGCTGGTGTCCTTCCTTGACCGCACTGGGATCGTCGATGGTTTGAACCTAACCGATGAAGAAGACCGATTGCGCTACTTTGATTTGCGACAGGTTTTCGTGGTGTTGGCTGAACAATCGGGGATTTTTTCTTCTTCCGTGGCGGTGGGCCGCTGGGTGCGGGCCGGCGCGGAATTAGGCCGGATTTACGATTGCTTTACCGGGGGTGGACGAGCGCGGATGGTTGCTCCAGTCACTGGATTAGTGGCGAGCTTGCGGCGACAGCCCTTGCTGTGTAAGGGAGAATTACTGGCACGCATTCTGGTGCCGACCGGTGCCTCCAGCAGGGGCCGACTCACGCCGGTCGGGAAGGCTGCATGGCCGATGGGTCAGACTTAATCCACGCTGCCCGCCGGCGTTTGCTGGAGCGGGTGGTAGCAGAAACCCGCGAAACGGGCGATCTAACCGGTTGCTATGTCTTGAGCGCTGGTGTGCTGGCCGCCTTGGATGGCGTTCCCCGCCACTGTTTTGTATCGGCCGAGCAACTCGATGTGGCGTATGTTGATCAGCCCTTGCCGATTGGCCGGGGCCAGACGATCTCCCAGCCTTTCATCGTGGCGCTGATGACTGAATTGCTGCAACCGAACCCGCAAGCGGTTGTGTTGGAAATCGGCACCGGCTCCGGTTATCAAAGCGCTGTACTGGCTCAGCTCGCACGGCGGGTTTATTCAGTGGAACGGATTCCTGAACTGGCCGAGAGCGCTACGCGCCGACTGCATGAGTTAGGTTATCGCAATATCGAGATTCGCAACGCGGACGGTTGGTATGGCTGGGAGGAGAACGCGCCATTCGACGGTATCCTAGTGACGGCAGCGGCGGTCGATGTACCACCGGCCCTGGTGCACCAGTTGAAGCCCGGCGGACGGCTGGTGATCCCTGTGGGCGAGCCGAGCCGATGCCAAATGCTGCGCGTCCTCCAGAAAGATGCCAGAAACATCGTGGAAGCACGCGCTGTCCTGCCCGTAGCGTTTGTGCCGCTGGTGCACGATCCCGCCTGAAATCAACTATTCGGCAGCGAGATGCCGGTCAGTTTCTTAAAGAGCGAGACGGCATAGGAATCGGTCATTCCAGACACGAAATCGGTGATAGCGAGCACCCGGCGATAGAGATCGGCCGTGGGTTGCCGACCTGGCCCGGCGAACTGTTCGGGAATCAAATGGACCAGCATTCGGCTTTTGGGAGACGCGCTTGCGCCGTTGGCAGCGAGATCGTTCACGCTGGTAACGAACGCTTCCAGTAAACCCCCCAGAACCTCGAAACCTGCCGCTTCCACTTCCACCACCGGTTTTGACACATACACCTGATGCTCGCCGCAGGCTTTGAGCGCGTGCATGGCTTCAGCAGCGGGAATCACGTCCAAGAGTTCCTCAGCAAACACACCGGCGAGGATCGCATCCTCATGCGCCATAAAGCATTGATGAACTTGTTCGATAATAACGCCGATGGCCTTGGCCCGCAGATATTCGATCCGCTCCTTGGCGCGGGTGATGTGTTCCAGTTTGCGGCGGGCGCGATCCGGTTCACCAGTCAGGGGAAGCAGGAGGTCGCGCACCTCCTCAAAGCGCAGTTGTTGCAGCCGGAAGGCATCCTCAATATCGATGATCCGATAGCAGATATCATCGGCCGCTTCGAGCAGGTAAGTCAGCGGATGCCGGCTCCAGGCGCCGGGTTGTACCCTGTCCAACCCCAGTTGATCGGCGATTTCAGCGAATAAATCCGCATCATCCTGATAGAAGCCGAATTTCTTAAAAGCAATGGCCGGCGGCGGTGTGGTCGGTAGCGTCGAGGCGCGCGGATATTTGGTAAACGTACCGAGCGTGGCGCAGGTCAGTTGCATACCGCCCCGATTGTCGGGGCTTTGTAAGCGGGTGATGATCCGAAAACCTTGGGCGTTGCCTTCAAAATGAAGAAAGTCATGACGCTGCGGTTCGGTCAACTGCTCCAGCACAGTTTGACCCGTGTGGGACTCAGTAAACCAAAGCCGGATGGCGTCTTCGCCGGCATGACCAAACGGTGGGTTGCCGATGTCGTGCGCGAGGCTGGCCGCAGCCACAACGGCACCGAAATCCTGCGGATAAACCCCCTGCAACAGGTGCCGCTTGATCACGCTGTCACCGACCATGGTACCCAGAGAGCGGCCGACGCTGGAGACTTCCAGGCTATGCGTCAGCCGGGTACGCACATAGTCGCTTTGCGAAAGCGGAAAGACCTGGGTTTTATCCTGCAAGCGTCGGAATGCGGAAGAAAAGACGATGCGGTCAAAATCCCGCTGAAAATCGGTGCGCGCCTCGTTGTCCGCGTGTAACCGGGATAAGCCGAGTCGAGCACGAGAAAGCAGACGGTTCCAGTCCATACGGTCGGATCGGTGATGTGGAAATAGCGCCAAGAATAGCGGATTTTTCTGTAGCGCACTCTGAAGGCTGGCTCATGCCAGAGATGCTGAGCGGTTATCCGACTTGAGTCCCAGCGCGTCAAATTGTGGGTAAGCTAGCTCAGCTTATGGGCTGTAAAGGCCACTGTGTCATAAACTACCCTTCAAAAGTGCAATGCTGGCGACAATTGAGCATCAAAAAGGGGCTTCGCTGATGGCTCAACTAACCGGGTGAGAAGCGATAGCCGACACCCATTTCGGTGCGCAAGTAGCGCGGGCGGGCGGGATTAGCTTCCAGCTTCTGCCGAAGCTGGCTCATAAAGAGACGCAGATAGTGGCCGCGTTCAACGTAAGCCGGACCCCAGACTTCACATAGCAGTTGTCGATGAGTTAACACTTTACCAGGTTGCGCCAGCAACGCGGCCAGCAGGCGAAACTCGATAGGCGTCAGATGCACCGGTCGGTTGGCGCGGGTTACGGTGCGATGCGCCCAGTCGATGCGCACCTCGCCAAAGCACACTACCGCCTCAGCCGTCGCGGCACCGACCTGACGCCGACACACCGCCCGCACCCGCGCCAACAATTCCATCACGCTGAACGGCTTGCTCAGATAATCGTCCGCCCCGGCGTCCAGAGCGGCCACTTTGTCGTAGTCTTCCACTCGCGCCGACAGCACCATAATCGGCCTGTTGGTCCAGGCCCGCAGGTTGCGGATGAAGTCCATGCCGTTGCCATCCGGCAGCCCCAGATCGAGGATTACCAGATCGGGCTGGCGCGTTCCAGCGTCCAGCAGCCCCTGCGCCAGCGTTTCCGCTTCATGGACGCGATGCCCGTCCCGTTCCAACGCGGTGCGCACGAAGCGGCGGATGGTGCGTTCGTCCTCGACGATCAGCACCGTGAGCTGGGGCTTCAGTGGCGACGTCATGACCGTTCAGGATTTAGGAAGTACTGGCAGGGATGTCCGCTGCCTCGGCCTCGCTATCGACCGGCGGCAGTTCCGCCAGCGGCAGCGTCACCAGAAAACTCGCGCCACCGCCGGGCCGGTTGGCGGCCTGAATCTGCCCGCCGTGAGCTTCGACCACCGCCTGACAAATCGCCAGCCCCAGGCCGACGCCCAGCGCGGCGGATTCGGCCTGGCCGCGACTGAATTTGGCAAACAGCGCCTGCTCCCGACCGGCAGGCAGTCCCGGCCCTTCGTCCCAGACATCAATGCGCACCTGCTGCGCCGCTGCCGTGGCGGTGACGCCGATGGCGGTGCCGGGCGGGGTGTATTTGGCGGCGTTTTCTAGCAGATTGACCAGTACCCGCTCCATCAGCGCCCCGTCGCAGTACAGCAGCGGCAGCTTTGGGTCCAGCGCCAGATGCACCGGATGTAAGCGCAGCGGCTGCTCCAGCAGTTGCAATGCCGAGTCGAGGATTTCCTCCAGCGATTGCCAGTCCTGGCGCAGGCGGATACCGCCGGTTTGCAGCCGGGCCATGTCCAGCAGATTGTCAGCCAGCAGCGCCATGCGCACGGCCTGTTCGCGGATGTCCGCCAGCGCGTCCTGGTGCGGTGATTCCTCGGCGGCCAAATCCAGTGCCAGCGTTTCCGTCAGCCCGATCAAGCCGGTCAGCGGGGTGCGCAAATCGTGGGAGAGCGCCGCCAGCAGGGAGTTGCGCTGCCGCTCACCTTCTATTTTGACCAGCGTATCGCGGGCGACATCGACGAAATGCACCCGTTCCAAAGCGATGGCAATGAGCGCGGCGAAGGTGTCGAGCAGGCGGCGCTGTTCCGGGATCAACACCAGGCGCCGTTGTTCCGGGGCCACGGCCAGCACACCGCGCATTCGCAGCGGGGCCTTAAGCGGCAGATACAGCACCGATGAACCCGGCAGCGTATCGGTGCCAAGTCCAGCCGCTTCGTTGCGGTCGAAACTCCATTGGGTGATGGCGACATCGACCTTGAGCTGGCCCGGCTGCGGTGGCAGCGGTTGGAAACGGTCTCGGTCATCGGGCAACAACAAGCGCGCTTTGACCCGAAAACTGGCCTCGACCGAGCGCTCGCTGATTTCGATCATCTGCTCGACGGTCAACGCGCCGGAGAGGTCGCGGGACATCTGATAAAGATGACGAGCACGTTGCTCGCGAGCGCCGGAGACCTGGGCCTGATAGCGGTAACGGGCCGTGAGCTGGCCTACGACCAGACCCACAATCAACATGACAGCGAAGGTCATTAGATACTGCACATCGCCGACCGCAAAAGAGAAACGAGGATGGACGAAAAAGAAATCGAAGGCGAGAACATTGACGATAGCCGCCAACACCGCTGGCCCGCGTCCGTAGCGCACCGCCACGCCCACCACCCCCAGCAGGAACAACATGGCGATATTGGTCAGGTCGAGATAGGGCAACAGTGGGGTCGTGGCCAGCGCTGTCCCCACACAAGCCAGCAGCGTGACCCCGTAGGCTTGCCACAGCGCGGCGGCTTGGGCGGTTCGGTCTTCGACGTTCACGCCAGCGCTTTGGGCGGGCAGGCGTTGCGGAGCGTCGGTTCGCGCCAACGCCAGCAGGTCGAGTTTCGGAGCCTGCTGCGCCAGTTGCTCGGCCAGCGCGCGTCGAAAGAACCGCCATCGGCCCGGTCGGCGGCGTCCGACCACCACCTGCCCCAGGCGGTGCTGATGGGCGTAGGCGAGAATGGCCGACGCAATGTCGGCGGCGGCCTGGGTGGCGGTTTGCGCGCCCAGGTCCTGGGCCAGCTTGAGGGTGCCGAGAATCGCCCGCCGCCGGGCTTCCGGCAGGCGTTGCAATGCGGGCGTTTCGACATACAGCGCGTGCCATTCCGCGTCGAGCTTGTTGGCCAGCCGACTGGCGGCACGTACCAGCCCTTCCTCGCCCGGTTCCGGGCCGATGCACACCAGCAGCGCCTCGCGGGTGGAGAGCGACGGGCCGCCGGTCAGTTGCTGATAGTGCTCGCGCTGGTCGTCCACCCGGTCGGCGGTGCGCCGCAGCGCCAATTCGCGCAGCGCAATCAGATTGCCCTTGCGGAAGAAATTTTCGATAGCGCGTTCGGCCTGCTCCGGCAGATAGACCTTGCCTTCCTTCAGCCGTTGCAGCAACTCATCGGGCGGCAAATCGACCAGCACCACCTCGTCGGCCTGATCGAACATCCGATCCGTCACGGTTTCCCACACCCGAATGCCGGTCAGACCACCCACCACGTCGTTGAGGCTTTCCAGATGTTGGACGTTGATGGTGGTCAGCACATTGATGCCGGCATCCAGCAGTTCCTCGATGTCCTGCCAGCGTTTGGGATGGCGGCTGCCGGGGGCGTTGCTGTGCGCCAGTTCATCGACCAAAATCAGCGCCGGTCGCCGCGCCAGTGCCGCATCGAGATCAAATTCCCGCAGCGTCCGCTCCCGATAGGACACCTCTTTCAGCGGCAGTTGTTCGAGGCCCTCCAGCAAGGCGGCGGTTTCCTGGCGGCCGTGGGTTTCGACCAGACCCACCACCACATCTATGCCCTGCTCGCGCAAACGACGGGCGGCTTGCAGCATGGCGTAGGTTTTCCCCACCCCTGGCGATGCGCCGAAAAAGATTTTCAGCTTGCCGCGTTGGGAATGCGCCTCTTCCTGCTGGATGCGCTGTAACAACTGGTCGGGATTGGGGCGGGCGTCGCTGGCCTGACCGCTCATGGCTAGTTCTTCCTCGGCGGGGGTGGCCACCAAATACGCAAAAAGATCTTCGTCCGCTGCCACCAGCTCAGGTCACGGTCGGCCAGCGCCTCCAGAAAATCGGACAGCACCTTGGAATGGGCGACCGCGTAGTTGACCAGCAGGATGGTCGGTGTCAGCACCATCCCAAAAATCAGCGCCTTGACCAACAGTGATTCGCCGGTGAAGTCGAATAGATTCATGCCGAGAAAGCCGGTGGAGACAGTGGCGATCAGACCTAAAGTTGTCACCACCGTCAGCCGAACCACGGTATTGGCCTGGCGGCGCTGGCTGTCGCTGTCCAGATACTGGTTCATGTCCTTGACCGACGCGCTGACATCCTGATACATCCGGTCGGTGTTGAGATGCTGAGTCAGCAACCGAAACAAATCCCGGACTTGCGCCTGATTGGACACTTCGTGGAACCAGTAGCGTTCGGTGAAGCGCAGAAACGTGGCCAGAATGCGGCGGATTTCCCGCTTGAAGTCCCGCACCGAATCCAAATCGTGGACGTGCAACTGGCTGATGGCCACCACCAGCCATTCCGAAAACAGCATCAGCGCTGATTTCTGAAAATGGGCGATCAGATTCACCAGAAAATACTGGTGACGAAACTGACCCAGCAGGCCGGTTTCGGCATTGACGAAAAAGGGCTGGCTGGCCTTGCCGACCACCACAAAGGCGTGGCCGCAGCACAGGTAGCGGCTGGTCAATGCCGGATTGCCCGGTTCCCAAAACTTGTCATAGCAATAGTGATGCTCGAAGCGCCGCAACTCCTTGGCCGAGTACGGCAAGGCATCGGACGGCCCGGCTTTGGTGATCAGCGCCAGCCGGGCGAAATCGCCGCGCGTCAGTTCCTCCGGGTCGTTGAAGCTGAGATACGCCAGCAGCGGCATCCGGTGATATTCAATTTGCCGGTAGGCGATCAGGCCCTCCCGCTCACCGTGATACAGGGCCAGCGGTCGCAACAGATACTCCCAGTGGGCGCAGATGTTGGGCGAACGGTGCTCACAAGTGAAGGCAAGGTACTTTTCCCGATTCTCGTAATCGGACACCGCCAGCGTTTCACCGGACGCCCCCAGCCATTCCACCCGGTACGGGCATTGGCCGCCCTGGCCGTTCGCCTCCCAAAAGCCCGGATACGCCCGCCCGACTTTGAACAGCACATCCTCGACCAGTACCAGCGGCAGGTCGTTGGCAAAAAATTCCACCACCAGGATGATGATGTCGATGTCGTAGAAAAAATACAGATCGACATGGGCCAGTTCCAGCACCAGCGGTGGGGTGGTGGTATCGAGCTGAACCCGCATTCGGGCAATGTCGCTACGCCGGAAGACGCGGATCGGCGATTGGCCGTAGCCGACCTGGCCGTTGCGGCTGGCGCTCTCGCCGTAGAGAAAGCGCTGGACGTAAGGCAGAAAGGTGATGAATTCCTTGTAATGCCGTTCTTGGAAATTTTTGGGGTCGCCGAATTCATCGGCGACTTGCTGCCACGGACAGCCTGCTCCCGGATTTTCCAGCAACTCCCAGTATTTGGCGCTGTGTACGGCTTTGCTCTGGCCGATAATCCGCAGCGGCCAGAGCAACATCTGGCGAAAATGACGCACGAGTGGCGTGGTGGCGCCGGTCGGGGCAGTCTCGGCGGTCGTTGTGGCAGGGAGCGGGGCGTTCATGGATTTTTAGTGAGCGGCAGATGATCCAGGGCGAGGTTCAATTCGAGCACGTTAACGCGCACTTCGCCAAGAATACCCCACTGACGGCCTTGTGTCTGTTGCGCCACAGCATCGCGCACCGTTTCCGGCGGCAAGCCACGGGCGCGCGCCACCCGCGCCACCTGATAGTCGGCGGCGGCGGGACTGATGTGCGGATCGAGGCCGCTACCCGACGCCGTGACCAAATCCACCGGCGCCGGTTGGGTGTTGCCGGGATCGGCATTGCGCAACGCCTGAACGCGCGCCGCCACCACGTCTTTCAGCGCCGGATTCAATGGGCCAAGATTGGAGCCGCCAGATGCTGCGGCATTGTAAGGATAAGGTCCGGTGGCTGAGGGTCGGCCCCAGAAGTATTTGGGATCGGTAAAGTTCTGGCCGATCAGGCGGGAGCCGATCAACTTGCCCTCTCGTTCAATCAAGCTGCCGGCGGCCTGATCGGGCAACAGCAGTTGGCTGATGCCGGTCACCAGCAGCGGATAAATCAGGCCGGTGATGAGCGACAGCAGGATAAACAGCGTCACTGCGGGACGAATCAAGGTTTTCATGGTGCGTTACTCTCCCTAAAACTCACGCCCAGCCTGCGAGCGCAATCAGCCAGTCAATCAGTTTGATGCCGATAAAGGGGACGACCACCCCACCCAGACCGTAGATCAGCAGATTGCGCCGCAGAAGCACCGCCGCGCCGAGCGGCCGATAGGGGACACCCTTCAGCGCCAATGGGATGAGAAACACAATGATGAGGGCGTTGAAAATCACCGCCGACAGGATCGCCGAGGCCGGAGTGGCCAGGCCCATCACATTGAGCGCCGCGAGTTGCGGATAGGTGGTGACGAAGGCGGCCGGGACGATGGCGAAATATTTGGCAATGTCGTTGGCGACGCTGAAGGTGGTCAGCGAGCCGCGCGTCATCAGCATCTGTTTGCCGGTCTCGACAATCTCGATCAGCTTGGTCGGGTTGGAATCGAGATCGACCATGTTGCCGGCTTCCTTGGCCGCCTGGGTGCCGCTGTTCATCGCCACCGCCACGTCGGCCTGGGCCAGCGCCGGGGCGTCGTTGGTGCCGTCACCGGTCATCGCCACCAGCCGCCCCTCGGCCTGATGTTGACGAATCAGCGCCAGCTTGGCCTCCGGCGTCGCTTCGGCCAGGAAATCGTCCACCCCCGCTTCGGCGGCGATGGCGGCGGCGGTCAGTCGGTTGTCGCCGGTAATCATCACCGTTTTGATGCCCATGCGCCGCAATTCGGCGAAGCGGTCTTTGATGCCGCCTTTCACGATGTCCTTGAGTTCGACCACGCCCAGCACGTTCACGCCATCGGCCACCACCAGCGGGGTACTGCCGCGCCGGGCCACCGTGTCGATAGCGGCGCTCACGTCCGCCGGGAAATGGCCGCCTTGCGCCTCGACGTGGGCGCGGATGGCGTCCGCCGAGCCTTTGCGAATTTGCCGGTCCTTCAGGTTGACGCCGCTCATCCGGGTCTGGGCGGAAAAGTGAACGAAGGTTGCGCCGAGGGCGTGGATGTCGCGCTCGCGCAAGTTGAACTGCTGTTTGGCCAGCACCACGATGGAACGGCCTTCCGGCGTCTCGTCGGCCAGAGAGGCCAGTTGTGCGGCGTCGGCCAGCACCGTTTCGGTTACCCCACTGGCGGGTAGAAAAGCGCTGGCCTGCCGGTTGCCGAGGGTGATGGTGCCGGTCTTGTCCAGCAACAGCACGTCCACATCGCCCGCCGCTTCCACCGCACGGCCCGACGTAGCGATGACGTTGGCCTGCATCATCCGGCTCATCCCCGCCACGCCGATGGCCGACAGCAAGCCGGCAATCGTGGTGGGAATCAGGCAGACCAGCAGCGCGACCAGCACGGTGATGCTCACCGGCGAACCGGATTGAGTGGCCGCGACGCTAAACAGCGAATACGGCAGCAGGGTCACCGTCACGCCGAGAAAAATGATCGTTAAAGCGACCAGCAGGATAGTCAGAGCGATTTCGTTGGGGGTTTTCTGCCGTTTGGCCCCTTCCACCATCGCAATCATCCGGTCAATAAACGCTTCGCCCGGATTGACCACGATGCGCACCACGATCCAGTCGGACAATACGGTGGTGCCGCCGGTGACGGCGCTGAAATCACCGCCGGATTCGCGGATGACCGGCGCGGATTCGCCGGTGATGGCGCTTTCGTTGACCGAGGCCACACCTTCGATCACTTCGCCGTCGGCGGGAATCATGTCGCCTGCTTCGATAAGCACCACGTCACCCTTGCGCAAGTCGGTTCCGGCCACTGTGTCTGTGGCCGCGCCGTAACGCGGCTCGCGCAGCTTTTTCGCCATCACGGTTTTCTTGGCTCCGCGCAGCGAGGCCGCCTGCGCCTTGCTACGGCCTTCCGCCAGCGCTTCGGCGAAATTGGCGAACAGCACGGTAAACCACAGCCATAAGGTGATGGCGAGAATGAAACCGGACGAGGTTTCGCCGTGGCCGCCCAGCGCGTGCAGCCACAGCACCGTGGTCAGCAGGCTGCCGACATACACCACGAACATCACCGGATTGCGCCATTGCAAGCGCGGATCGAGCTTTTTGAACGCATCGACGATGGCGGGTTTCACCAGCGCCGGGTCGAACAGGGTTAAGGTTTTACGCGACATCGGTTGTTCTCCTTAGCCTCACCGGCCAGCCCACAGCAGCAGATGCTCGATCACTGGCCCCAGGGCCAGCGCGGGAACGTAGTTGAGCAGGCCCACCAGCAGCACCGTACCGATCAACAGCGTCACGAACAGCGGCCCGTGGGTCGGCAAACTGCCGGAGGTTTCGCCCAAGCGTTTTTTCGCCGCCAGCGACCCGGCCATCGCCAACACCGGCACGATGATCCCGAACCGGCCCAGCCACATGGCGATGCCCAGCAGCACGTTGTAAAAGGGCGTGTTGGCGGACAGCCCGGCAAAGGCGCTGCCGTTGTTGTTGGCCGCCGAGGTGAAGGCGTACAGCACTTCCGAGAAGCCGTGCGCGCCGGGATTGAGGATGCCGGCCCGGCCGCTGGTCGTCATCACGGCGACCGCCGTACCGCTCAGCACCAGCAGCGGCGTCACCAGAATGGCAATGGCCATCATTTTCATCTCGTAGACTTCGATTTTTTTGCCCAGATACTCCGGGGTGCGGCCGATCATCAGCCCGGAGATGAACACTGCCATGATGGCGAACACCAGCATTCCGTACAGGCCGGAACCCACGCCGCCGAACACCACTTCGCCCAGTTGCATCAGCACCAGCGGCACCATGCCACCCAGCGGCGTAAACGAGTCGTGCATGGCGTTGACCGCCCCGCACGAGGCGGCGGTGGTGACGGCGGCGAACAGGGCGGAATCGGCGCTGCCAAAGCGCAATTCCTTGCCTTCCAGATTACCGGCCGCCTGATCGACGCCCAACGCGGCGAATGTGGGATTGCCCTGCTGCTCGAAGCTCATTACCGCCATTGCCGCGACGACGAACAGCACGGTCATCGCCGCCAGCACGGCCCAGCCCTGGCGGGCATCGCCGACCAGACGGCCAAAGGTATGGCACAGCGCGGCGGGAATCAGCAAAATCGCCAGCATTTCCAGCAAATTGGTCAGCGGCGTCGGGTTTTCGTAGGGGTGCGCCGAATTGGCGTTGAAAAACCCGCCGCCGTTGGTGCCGAGCATCTTGATGGCTTCCTGCGAGGCGACCGGCCCCATTGCCAGCGTCTGGGTCGGCAGGGTGACGGCTGCGGTCACTGGATTCCCTTGGACATCTTTCACCGGCTGACCGGTCGCGTCGAGCTTGGGCGCGTCATACACCGTGGCCTGCACCGTCGTGGCCTCTTGATAGGGCGATAAATTCTGAATGACGCCCTGGCCCACTAGCAGCACGGCCACGACGACCGCCAGCGGCAGCAGCACATACAACGTGATTCGCGTCAGATCGACCCAGGCGTTGCCGATCTCGCGCACCGAATGCCGAGCGAAGCCACGCATCAAAGCGACGGCGACAACGATGCCGGTGGCCGCTGACAGGAAATTTTGCACGGTCAGCGCCAGCATCTGGGTCAGATAGCTCATCGTCGTCTCGCCGCCGTAGCCTTGCCAGTTGGTGTTGCTGACAAAGCTGATGGCGGTGTTGAAGGCAGAATCGGGGCTGACATTGCCGAGTTGCTGCGGGTTAAGCGGCAGCCAGAGTTGCAGCCGTTGCAGGGTGTAGGTGGCGAGCAGGCCCAGCCCGTTGAATAACAGGAGGGCCAGTCCATAGCTCAGCCAACCCATGCCGTCCGCTGGATGGACGCCACACAGACGATAAATCCCCGCCTCAATGTGGCCGCCGACCCGCGCCGCCCAGGCCGCACGTCCTTCCACCACCGCCGCTAAATAAACGCCGAGCGGCTTGGCCAGAAGAAGCAGAACCAGCAGGTAAAGGCCGAGTAATAACCAGGCGTGCGGGGTCATAAATCCTCCGCCTTGAGCAGCGCGAAAATCAGATAGCCCAGCAGTCCGACGGCGATCACTCCCGCCAGCAGGTAAATACCGCTCATGACCTACCTCCGAGCCTGACGCAGCCAACCGCCAGACCGTTGACCAGAATAAAAAGCAGGGACAGCCCAGCCAGATAGGCGAAATCCATTAGATTTCTCCGATAGTGAACAGGCAGATAGTGAACAGGCAGGGAATGAAAAACTTCCGGGAACAGAGAAGCGTCAGCGCCGGTGCGCCAGCCAGGCGCATAATTCGATTAACAAGGTCATCAACAGGAAAAAACCGCCTATTATGCCGAGCATGAATAAATCGTCCACAGCGCGTCTCCACACGGTCGTTTCAACCCTGTGTAGTTTGCAAGAAGCGTTGCAAGGAAGGTGTAAGGATTGGCGGGGGAGGTTGTTAGGAAAGTGTAAGTTTTTAGACGGTGAGTACCGGGAGGCCGATGATGAGGCCATCGTTCAGCGGTTGGCCGGGCGATTCGACCGAAACCGGCCTGAACGGTCCCGTACCGGAGGGTGCCGATAAGTTGCCATATCCGGGGTCATCGGTGGGCAAAACGAATGTGGTTTGCAGGCAGAATTAGCGCCGGCCAACCCTGTCTAATGCCCAGGCCGCTGCCTAGCGGTCCATGTTATAATCCGCGTACTCGCGCTTAGCCAGTTCGCGCGGGTTTCCCAAAACCTGACAACAACTTATGAGGGAAATTTTATGGCGAAACATGTCACTGACAGCAGCCGCCGCCGTTTCATCAAGCTGACCGCTATCGGGCTGGCTGCTGCACCTTTTGCTAACACACTGTTGACCGGGACTGCTGGTGCTGCCGAACCGATCAGCGAAACTGATCCGTTGGCGGCCGCGATGAAATATAAGGCGGATGCCACCAAGGCCGCAGAGCGTAAGGATGCTACCCAGACCTGCGCCAGTTGCGCGTTGTATACCGGCAAGGCGGGCGACGCCTCCGGCCCTTGCTCCATTTTCCAGGGCAAGCTGGTGACTGCCCAGGGTTGGTGTAGCGCTTGGGCCAAGAAGGCGGCCTAATCTACTCAGATAGTTAGCGGAGGCCCCGTCGTTTGCGGGAAATCCGCTAACTGGGTTCGGATGCTTATTTGCCTCGTTTTCGATCAAGCCGCCAGACGAAATCTTCAATGATCTTGCGGTAGAGATCTTCCTTTAGCACCGTGTCCTCGACGCCGTGGTCGATGTTGGGGTTGTCGTTGATTTCGATGACGACGATACCCTTGCTGGTCTGTTTTAAATCAACGCCGTAAAAACCGTTGCCGATCAAGCTGGCCGCCTTGGCAGCGGTCTTGATGACGATTTCCGGTGCGTCTTCGACTCGGAAGGTTTTAGCATCTCCTTCCCGCGTGGTGCGGCCTTCGCCAGGCTCGTGGTGATAAATCTGCCAGTGTTCCTTGGACATGAAGTACTGGCAGACAAACAGCGGGGTGCGGTTGAGGATGCCGACCCGCCAATCGAAATCGGTGTATAGAAATTCCTGCGCCAGCACCAGATCGGATGCTTTGAACAGCCGTCCTGCCACTTCCAGCAGCTCGGTGCGATCATTGACCTTGAACACGCCGCGCGAGAACGAGCCATCGGGGATTTTTAGCACGATGGGATAGGGGATTTCGCTGTCCACTCGTTCCAGATTATCGCGCCGGACAATGACGGTTTTGGGCATACGGATGCGATGTGTCCGCAACAATTCATCCAAATACACTTTATTGGTGCATTTCAGGATCGAATCAGGATCATCAATGACCACCATGCCTTCACTTTCCGCTTTCTTGGCGAATTGGTACGTGTAGTGATCGATGCCGGTGGTATCGCGGATGAATAACGCATCGAATTCGGCCAGTCGGCCGTAATCCTTCTTCTCGATCAGTTCGACGTTGACACCGCATTCGCGTCCGACCCGAATGAACTGTTGCAGTGCCTTATTGTTGGAAGGCGGCATCGCTTCCTTGGGGTTGTGCAGCATCGCCAGATCGTAACGATAGTTGTTGCGCGCGCGTGGTTGCCGCCAGCGTCGGCTTAAATAAGTGGCCAGCGCACCCAAGAAAATCTCTTCCTGTTCCGTCGAGAGCGAATGCAGATGAAGCGCCTTGAGCGTCGCAATGCGCCATTGGCCCTGCAAGCGGAATTCAACCCGCAGCAAAGGCGCCCGAAAAACGCCGAACAACTGTCGGGCTAGCTCTTGTAGCTCCTTAGCGGGGCATTGGCCGAAATAGATATCCAGCTCGAAAGCGGTAGCGGTAAAGCCGGGCCGGGGTTTGCCCAGCACTTGCTGCACATGATCATCCAGATCTTCAATATCAAGGCTGTAGATGGATTTGCGGCTAAGATCGTTGAGTGTGCGCACACTGGGGATGACCCGATGACGGCGCGCTTCAGCCAACAACGAACAATAATAACCGACGCTGAGATAGCGGTAGCTGCGGCAAAGATTGAGGACCCGCAAATTGCGGCCAGCGGAGGAATATTCGGGTTTAGCCAGATAGTCCTTAGCAGCAACGACGGGCAGTTTCGGAAAATGGGATTTCCAGTCGGTGGGGTTTTCCACCAAAATGATATGATCGGCCATCGGTGTAAAGCGGTACTCCTGACGCGGCAATTATCCAGTAACGGCAGTGAAGGGGGTCGGCAGTTCGGGCCGACAGCTGGCAGAGTAGAGGATCAGCACGGCCTTTTGTCCGGCTTTACCGTAGCGTGCCATGCGTTGAAATTCTCGATGTGGGATTGGCATATTGATGGAATCGGTGACGGTTTCGCCGGCCTTCACATCGACCAGCGGATCATGGACGTAGATATAGTGGGCATCAAAGCCGGTGACCACCACCCAATGGGGAAACCGCTCGCCGTAGATTCGGTAGGAGCTGATTAGCACCAGCGCGATACCACCGGCATCGCACTTTTGCCGTAACTCATCTACACCCAGACTGCCTCGGCGTAACAGCACCGGTAAGCGGCTTAGCTCATCAATCCAATCTTCCTGAACCAAGCGCATCACTTCCTTTTTTTCTGCGCTACGTACCGAGTCCACCAGAAAAACGCCATCTTCATTGACATGGATCTCTAGGGAGAAGCCACGCCGGTACGCGGACAGGGCCAGTCCATAGGGGCCACAACCGCCGTGGCCGGAGGTCATAAAGATGGTGGTGGCCTCACGCCACAACCGCAGCTCCAGGGTGCGATTCAGCTCCATGGCAGGGTCTAGCGCCTTCATCGCCATCATCAGTGCTGCTGGACCGCAGGTAAAATCGAGGGATTGCGGATAGTAAGGGACTTTGATCAGTTCAGTGCGTAAATCTGGGATCAGGCGCTTTTCAAAGCGTAGCGCGTCCATGTGATCTTCGTAATAATCCGGCGTGACCTCAAATTGCCGGAAACCGCGCCGCTGGAAAAGCCTCAGCGAGGCGGTGTTGTCACGCCGGACTTCCAGACGCATTGAGACGCAGGATCGCTCTAAAGCAGCTTTTTCCGCCGCCGCTACCAGCCGGTCGGCGAGACCCTGGCGCACGTACTCAGGCGCAACGGCGATGGAATACAGTCGGGCTGTCGATGTCCCCCGCGAGAATAACAACAAGACGTAACCCTGAATCTCGCCATTTTGTTCCGCCAGCAAGGTCACTGCGTTGCCGTGCGTCAGCAAGTGACGGAAACTGCGTCGGGATAGGCGGTCGGTGGTGAAGCAACGCCGTTCCATGGCGAGGAGTATAGGAACATCGTCCAACGTGGCATGACGCAGCATAGCGATTTGAGACATGAAGCCAACGATCTGAGGCTTTTGCTAAAGAGCGAGCGATGATAGGCACAACAGCTTGAAGGCGGCGGTGGAGGCGCGGGTGCAAGCCAGAAAATTAACGGTACGATGAAGCTACTCAAGAGATGCGCCGCGCTATAAAAGGTGGCTCGCTTGGGACAGCGTACTATGGTTATTATCGCGCAGTACCAACCACCCTCGCCAGTGAAAATCGTGATGCCGATTGATTCTCCTTCCAGCGTGTTGAGTCGGATTCGTCAGCTCATCGCCACACCGTCGATCAGCAGCGTTTCTCCGCAATTCGATCAGAGCAACCGGGCTGTGATCGACATGTTGGCTGGCTGGCTAGAGGAGGCCGGTTTCGCGGTACAAATTATCCCGCTGCCCCAGCAGCCGGATAAAGCAAATTTGATCGCCACGCTGGGTCGTGGTCCGGGGGGGCTGGTTTTGGCGGGCCATACCGATACCGTGCCGTTCGATGCGGGCCGTTGGCATTACGATCCGTTTGGGGGCGTAGTCGCTAACGAATGCATCTACGGTTTGGGCACGGCGGATATGAAGGCTTTTTTGGCATTAGCCATTGCGGCGGCCAGCGAATTTGCGGTACGCGATTTACGCCAGCCTCTGGTGATCTTGGCGACCGCTGACGAGGAAAGCAGCATGGCCGGTGCGCGGGCGCTGACGCTGGCCGGGCGGCCGCTGGGACGCCATGCCGTGATCGGTGAACCGACCGGTTTGCAGCCAGTGCGGATGCACAAGGGGATTTTGATGGAGGCAATTCGTCTGGAAGGTCGCTCCGGTCATTCCAGCGATCCGGCACTAGGCGTCAGTGCTCTGGAAGGAATGCATCGGGTAATCGGTGAGTTGCTGCGCTGGCGTGAAGAATTGCAGGCGCGCTACCGGAACCCACTGTTTGCGGTCGAGGTGCCGACACTGAATCTAGGCCATATTCATGGTGGTGATAACCCTAACCGCATTTGTGCCGATTGTGAGTTGCATATCGATATCCGGCCGCTGCCTGGCATGATGCTGGCCGATTTGCGAGAAGCGTTGCATCAGCGTCTGAGCGATTTGCTGGTCGAGAGCGGCTTGCTGTTGAGTTTCCGGCCCCTGTTTGCCGGTATCGAAGCGCTGGAAACCCCAGCAGCGGCGGCCATCGTGCGCGCGACTGAAGAACTGACCGGCGCGCCGGCCGGCGTGGTGGGATTCGGCACCGAAGGGCCTTATCTGAACGCTTTGGGCATGGAAACCGTGATCATCGGCCCCGGCAGCATCCGTTGCGCGCATCAGCCGGACGAGTTTTTGCCGTTGGCGACGATCCCACCAACGCTCGCGCTCTTGCGTGGATTGATTAATCGTTTCTGTGTGGCGAGCGCATGAGGGATCTTCCACTGATCCTTGGCGCTCTGGGGCCGATTTTCGCGATTATGTTGTTGGGATTGGGATTGCGGCGCTTGGGGTTTCCTGGAGAGGATTTCTGGCCAGCGACAGAGCGTTTCACCTATTGGATTCTATTCCCAGCTTTGCTGCTGCATCATTTGGCCTTAGCCCGTTTGGCTGATTATCCGGTGGGTCCTGTCGCCACGGTGATCGTCGCCTTGCTGTTGGGGATGACAGCAGTGATCTATGGGGTTCGAACATGGCTTAAGGTGGATGGCCCGGCTTTCACCTCGGTCTATCAGGGCGTGATTCGCTTCAACACCTATGTCGGGTTGTCGGTGGTGCTGGCGGTGTTTGGTACCGCAGGCGCCACGATGGCGGCGTTAGTGATGGCGATCATGATCCCACTAATCAACGTATTGTGCGTGGTGGTGCTGAATACACACGCGGGTGGAAAGGCGACTGTGGGCAGCGTGTTGCGGGGCTTAGTCACGAACCCGTTGATCCTGGCTTGCCTGGCCGGTATCGGGCTGAACGTAGGGGGTGTGGGCCTGCCATGGGGATCGGCAGCGGTACTTGATGCGCTGGCCCGGGCAGCCCTGCCACTCGGCTTGCTGGCGGTAGGGGCGGGTCTGCGACTGGATGCGCTCATGCGACCGGGATTATTGATCAGCACAAGCGTGTTGAAGTTGCTGGTGATGCCTGCGCTGGCTGGGATATTCTGCTGGATGATGGGTCTTGGATCATTGGAGAGAGGCGTGCTGGTGACATTTGCGGCCCTGCCCAGCGCTTCGGCAGCCTATATTTTGGCTCGGCAATTGGGCGGTGATGCTCCATTGATCGCCGCTATTCTCACAGTTGAAACTGCGCTGGCATTAATAACATTGCCTATAATCCTCATGTCGGTGTTGTGAAAGGAAGCAGCCTGGAATGATGAGAAACCAGTGGATTGTTAGTAGTCAAATGATGTTTTCACTTGCATAATAATCGATACGTCAATTCGGATAAACGCTAATCTTGCGGTACCGGATAGGTACCGATCAACGAGTGGATTACCTTGTGGCAGTTTTGCTTGGGCCTGGACCTTGATGAATTCTACCTTCAGCATCATTTTGCCTGCCAAGAACGAAGCGGTGAATTTGCCGCCGCTGTTGGCTCGGCTGCGAGAGCGCTTTCCAGTAGCGGAGATCATGGTTGTGGACGACGGTTCGACTGATACCACCGCCCAAATAGCGCAGGACCATGGGGCGCGCGTGGTGCGGCATCCGTATTCGATGGGTAATGGAGCAGCGATCAAGACAGGTGCGCGTCATGCCACGGGTGATGTGCTGGTCTTTATGGATGCCGATGGTCAGCATGATCCGGCTGACATTGAGCGGCTGCTAGCGAAAATGGCTGAAGGATACGAAATGGTAGTGGGTGCTCGTCAGGCCGATACCCACGCCTCGTTTGGCCGGCGTTTGGCGAATCACAGTTACAATCGTTTAGCCTCCTGGATGACAGGCTATCATATTGAGGACTTAACCTCCGGTTTTCGCGCTGCTCGTGCTCGCCATTTCCGTAAGTTTATCTATTTATTGCCGAATGGTTTTTCTTATCCCACCACCAGTACGATGGCTTTTTTTCGGTCGGGTTTTCCAGTTGCCTATGTGCCTATTCGAGCAGGTCAGCGGGGGGGTAAAAGCCATATTCGGTTACTGCGAGATGGGACAAAATTCTTTCTTATCATTCTTAAAGTGGGCGCGCTGTTTTCGCCGATGCGGTTTTTTTTACCATTAAGTTTGGTTTTTTTGCTGATCGGCATGGGGTATTACGGCTATACCTATCTTACCATGCACCGATTTACTAATATGAGTGCTGTGTTACTGATCTATTCCTTATCATTATTTTTGATCGGACTTATTTCAGAACAGATTTCTGCTTTGCACTATAAAGGGGTTGAGGATGACCAGCGGCGGACTCGGCGAGATTAGGCCCAATTGTTCGACTACTGGTATTGGCTAGGCGGTGTAGGTTGCTACAAAGGTTTTCATAAAAATTATGTTTGTGAATAGGGCTTTCTTCATGGTTGATCGTTCGTGGGGGTGGGTGATCAGCTTATTTTTCCTATTCATTCTACTGAGCAGTTGTGCTATTTCGCCAGAACCCACGATGGCTGATGCGAGCGTTAAGCCGAGCGTCAAACCAACTTCTGATGAGAAATTAGGTTGGTGGTATGTGCAGTTTCGCTTGCGATGGCCGGATAGCAAGGAAGCAATTTGGTATCCAGATTTGTTGCTGGCGGATCGGGTTATTGGACCAATACTTGATGCTGAACAAGATGAAATTCTTTTATGGCGGTTTCATCGCCGTGCTGCCCGCGATCAAGCTGGTCGGCAGTTCAGTTTCATCTTTCGATCATCCGCATTGGTAGCGAGGCGTATTAATATTCTAATCGCTACCGATCCATTATTGGTACGTTTACAGAAAGACGGGGTGGTAGAAACTGTGCTCTACGATGAGCCGAACCAGATTACTCGGCCGGAAATCAGTGATACCTCAGATCCAAGCTGGTCACCAGAGGTGCGTGCTGCTTGGCCATATTTTATTATGGGAGTAAGCCGATTGTGGTTGGAGTTAATCCTCGAGATAGGAAAAAAACAGGAATTACCTGGTGAGTTGATAGCGCGTTATATCGCTATCGAGCGGGTGCTCAATAACCTTTGGCAGGGTGAGGGTGGCCATGTGTTGTTGCATCATCTAAGTGCTGTGTTCGGTTATCGGGAACTGGCAGTTATGCGGCGAGAGTTAATGGTTTTTTGAGTTTAAGGGTGATTTTTAAGAGGTCATCTCCTAAGAGGCTGTTTAAGCCAACCTATAAAAGTAAACAATTTTGTGAATGAGCCATTACTAATTCTTGAACCAGGTCGTGCTGAGAAGAACTACTGGGCTGACTTATGGCGTTATCGAGAGTTGTTCCTAATTTTGGCGTGGCGTGACATCGCCGTCCGCTATAAGCAGACCATCATTGGAGTGGCCTGGGCAGTGCTTAGACCGTTGTTAACGATGGTAGTATTTACAGTCATTTTTGGTTCACTAGCCAAGCTACCGAGTGATGGTGATGCTCCTTACACGCTATTAGTTTTTGCTGGCATGCTGCCTTGGTCTCTGTTCGCTACTGCATTAGGCGATGCATCTAATAGCCTGATTAATAACGCTAATTTAATTACTAAGGTCTATTTTCCACGAATTATTATGCCGGCCGCAGCAGTTATCTCAGCGTTTGTGGATTTTCTGATTAGCTTCATAATTTTGCTGGGGTTGCTAGTGTGGTACAAGTTTGTACCTAGCTGGCAGATCCTCTGGTTACCCTTGTTTGTTTTGGTGGCACTATTGGCAAGTTTGGGGCCAGGGTTGTGGATTACGGCGCTTAATGTTAAGTATCGAGATTTCCGCTATATTATCCCTTTCTTGGTACAGTTTGGGTTGTATGTTTCGCCTGTGGGCTTTAGTAGCCAAGTGGTACCAGAGAACTGGCGTTTGCTATATAGCCTAAATCCGATGGTTGGAGTGATTGATGGTTTTCGTTGGTGTGTTTTAGGAGGGGGTAGCCCATTATATTGGCCAGGCTTTATACTCAGCTTGGGTGTTGTGACTGGCTTTCTTTATCTAGGGATAGGTTCCTTCAGGAAGGCGGAGAAATCTTTCGCTGATTTGATTTAATTAGAAAAGTTAGAAATATTATATGTCCGATATTGTGATTAAAGCTGAGGGTTTAGGGAAAAAATATTTAATTGGGCATGAGGCTGAGAGGGAACGTTATGTGGCATTGCGTGATGTAATGGTTCGAAATGTACGTGATTATTGGTCTAAGTCTAAAGCTTTATTTCGAGGTGAACCTATTGTATACGGTGATGAGCAAGAAGAAGTATGGGTATTGCGCGATGTGAGTTTTGAAATCCAGAGGGGTGAGTCTGTTGGAATTATTGGTTCCAATGGAGCTGGTAAAAGTACCTTATTAAAAATTATGAGCCGGATTACTGAACCCTCGGCTGGCAGGCTAAGTATTAGAGGACGAGTTGCTAGTTTATTGGAAGTTGGCACAGGCTTTCATCCAGAATTAACTGGTCGAGAAAATATTTATTTGAATGGAGCTATTCTAGGTATGTTGCGCCAAGAGATTAAGCGCAAGTTTGATGAGATTGTTGATTTTGCTGAAGTTGAAAGATTTTTGGATACGCCGGTTAAGCGTTATTCATCAGGGATGTACGTTAGATTGGCATTTGCAGTTGCAGCTCATTTAGAACCAGAGATTTTAGTCGTTGATGAGGTATTAGCTGTAGGAGATGCTGCTTTTCAAAAGAAGTGTTTTGGAAAAATGCAGGATGTATCAAGATTGGGGAGGACTATTATTTTAGTTAGTCATAATATGTCAGCAATTAGAAATATGACTAAAACTGCAATATTATTAAACAATGGTGAAGTTATCTGTGTTAATGACTCTGTATCTGTAGCAGAAAAATATTTAAGGATGTCTCGGCATTTCTTTTTGGAAGCAAATTTAAAAAATCTAAGGAGACCACATATTAAACATGCTGGAATTTATTTATGGAATAATGTTAAAGTTGATTCAATTGATTCTTGTCAAGATGCTTTTTTATTATTTAGGATTTGCACTCTGAATGAGAACAGACTGTCATTCGGGTTTACTATTTTTAACTCAGAGGATGTAGGAATTTTTTCTGGGGTTACTACAGATAGCCGAGAGTTTATACCACAAGATTCTAAAGAGCTAAAAATAAAAATACCTTCTCAATTTTTAAATCCAGGCGAATACCGTATCGAAGGGGCATTATCACAAGATCAGCAGATTATTGAGCAAAACGAGTGTTATTTTACCTTCCTGGTTTATAGAGATAACCGTTTTGATATAGCGGTAGGAAAGTCCAAAGGGCTTTTTCGCCTCTCTGGAGGCTGGGAGTTTAATTAATGAGACTAGTAACTTACTTTCAAAGGAGACTTAGAAAATTTATTGGGATTGATGAGATTGATAGTAAACTAAATGAGATTAATTTGTTTTCTGAAAAGTTTTCTAATCTATCGGAAATGGCATCCTTGGTTGCGACAATTTCAAGTGCGAAATATATTCAAGAAAACATGCTGATGGCAAAGCCCCTTTATAGCAAATTTGAAGTGCTTGATTTCTGTCTTTCTCAAATGAATTTGTTAGATGGCTTAATTTGCGAGTTTGGCGTCTATCAAGGTGAAACAATTAATTATATTGCAAAAAAGGTTAAGAAAGATGTCCTCGGTTTTGATTCATTTGAAGGGTTACCTGAGAATTGGCGTTATGGATTTGAGAAAGGGATTTTTGGTTTTGATATCGATAATTTCAATTATGAAAAAAATGTGAAGCTTATTAAGGGATACTTTCACGAGACTCTACCAGAATTTTTATTAAGGTATTCAGAGTCAATTAGCTTGTTGCACATCGATTGTGATTTGTATTCATCTACTAAAACTATTCTCGATTTTTTGAATGATCGCTTGATGCCTGGAACTATAATTGTTTTTGATGAGTATTTTAATTATCCTGGCTGGGAAAAACACGAGTTTCTAGCATTTTCGGAGTTTATCAATAAATCAGGTCGAGATTATGAATATCTTTGTTATAATAAATTTCACGAGCAGGTTGCAGTTAGGCTTATAGGGTGAAATTACATGAACAGTATGAAGGTCTTTGTTGGATTGTTGAATTGGAATCGCTGTGACGATTTGCGTAGATTAATTAAATCTGTTTTAAAAGATTTATCGGGTCAATCCAATTATAATTTTGAAGTTGCTGTAATTGATAATGCATCCACAGATAAATCTATTCAGATGCTTGATTTGGAATTTCCAGACCTTAAGAAGATTATTAATAATACAAATTTAGGTGGCAGCGGCGGATTCAATACAGTCTTGCGATATGCGGCAACCCAAGGTTTTGATTTTGCTTGGTTGCTTGATAATGATGCAGAAGTTCTGCCCGGTGCTTTTCAAGGGCTTATGTTTTCTATGGAATCTGATCAGAAAATTGCCCTGGTTGGCTCAAAGGTTTTGCATCGTGATGATTCTAGCATTATTAGTGAGTTAGGGGCTAAGATTAGTGCCTTTTCGACTTTTCCCATTCCCCAGTTTTCAAATATTCCTAATCTGGATTTGAAGGCACAGATAATTGATGTTGATTATGTTGCGATCTGCTCGGCTCTAGTTAGGGTTAGCTTACTAAATACCTTTGGGGCTTTAGATGAAAGATTTTTTCTTATGTGGGATGATATGGAGTGGGGTATGAGGATTCGCAATCATGGGTATCGAGTCGTTGCGACTAGTCTTTCGGAGGTGGTTCACCCGGGTTTTTCGGAGCGCACACTTAGTCCGCTTTTTGTTTACTATGCTTGGCGTAATCATCTTTATTTTATCGCTGTTACTTACTCTGGTATTAGAAGAATATTTTATCTTTGTTATATTTCTGGGCTTTTGCATGCTGCTAAAATTAATGCGCAGTATGTTAATAAGAACTTTCCTTTTGTAAAAGCATATAATTTGGCGTTCAGAGATTTTTGTGAAGCCAAATTTGGAAAGATGGATAGATCTATTGAGGCTTTTTCTTGTGCTGGCTCTGGTGATCTTTTTAAGGATAAAGATATTGAAGCTCTTTTTGGCACTAATAATGTTGTTCTTTTATCTGCTGATCGGTCTGTCGCGGTAGTAAAGCTTACTATTGATGTTTTAAAAGGGAGGTTCCCTAATACTCGCTTTATTATCTTAGTAAATTATTCTAGAAAATATCTTTTTCGATGGTATAATCATAATGATTTGTGGATAAGGAAAGGGATTTTCAGGGACTTTTATTTATACAAGCAAATGAAAATAAATAAGGTAAAATCTATTTTTATTTTTGAAAACGTGCCTATAAAAATCCTTTTTTCTTTAACAAAGAATCAATTGACTGTGTCTAACACAGGTGAAATTATAAAAGTATCTAATTTTAGATTATATAATGGTTTTTCCCTGTGGGCCAATATATCTTTAAGGAGATTTATAGGAATGGTTAATGGTTTCATTATGATTCTAAGCAAAATTTTCATGAACCCAAATTTTTTTAGAAATTTAGCTAAATCAAGAAAATTAATATAGATAGGAGTTACGTAGTTGGAGATGAAGGAGTAAAAGGCGAAATGAACCCACCAAAAGTGACCGATGAAGATTACGTCCAGTTTCTGATTGCGACCTCGAAGGTGTGCAGCGCGACGGTAGCGGAGCGGGCACAATCGGACGAGAATCAGGCTTTGGCGCATGATACGTTTACCCACTTGCTGCACCGATTGGAGCCGGATGCGCTGATGCTGTGGCGAGAAGCAGCACCGTACGTAAAACGGCAACGTATCATCGTGCGATCAAGCAGTACCGTAGTATCGAGCAGGATCAAGTCCGCGTCGCGCGCGCTCAACGCAACCACATCGGTCTCGCGTTACGCGCCTTCTTGCGCTTGGAATGGCATTGCTACAAAACCGGCCTCAGTTGGTTGGAGGCAAAGCTCGCTGTCATCCGCCCCGGCGTTCGGGCCTACCTGGCTAATCCACTTTATAACTTGCCCGCAACTACGTAACTCCTAATAGATTAACTAATAATTTTAAATGATGACTATAAATAGATAGCTATGAGTACTACTAAGATAGTAATAGTTGGTTCCGGATTCGCTGGCAGTGTTGTTGCTGAGCAACTTGCGAGAGCAGGTCACCAAATACTGGTTCTTGACCAGCGTCCTCACATTGCTGGTAATGCCTACGATGAGTGTGACGCCCAAGGTGTCCTCATTCATCGTTATGGCCCTCATATCTTCCACACCAACGCTCAGCGTGTGGTCGATTATCTTTCTCGTTTTACCGACTGGTTGCCTTACGAACATCGCGTCCTTGCCAGTGTTGAAGGCCAATTGCTGCCTATCCCTATCAATCAAGATACCATCAACCGCCTTTATGGTTTGAATCTCGATGAAGTTGGTATTCAAGCGTATTTCGAGCGAGTACGGGAACCCCGCGATCCGATCAAAACCAGCGAAGATGTCGTCCTCAATACTGTCGGCCGTGATCTCTACGAAAAATTCTTCCGAGGCTACACGCGCAAGCAATGGGGCCTTGACCCTTCCCAACTCAATGCTGCTGTTACTGCCCGCATTCCGGTACGCACCAATCGGGATGACCGGTATTTCAACGATGAGTTCCAGATCATGCCCAAGGATGGCTACACCGCTTTATTCCAGCGGATGCTGGACCATCCAAACATTCATCTCGAACTCAATACCGATTTTTTCGCCATACGCCAGCAGATAAAAGCTAAAACTATCATTTATACGGGTCCTATCGACGCTTATTTCAATTACTGTTATGGCCGTTTACCGTACCGCTCCTTGCGTTTCGAGCACGAACATCTGCCGGGGATTTCCCGCTATCAACCGGCGGCGGTGGTCAACTATCCCAATGACCATGCTTATACCCGCATTACCGAATTCAAATACCTGACTGGCCAACAACACTCGCACACTGCTATCGTCCGCGAATATCCGCAAGCCGAAGGCGATCCCTATTACCCAGTGCCGCGTCCGGAGAACGAAGCTCTGTACCAGCAATATAAGGCACTCGCTGCTGTTGAGAGGAACGTTTTTTTCGTCGGCCGGCTGGCGCAATATCGGTACTACAACATGGATCAAGTGATTGCCGCTGCTTTAAAAACCGCCGAGCGGATTCTCGGCTCGGCCTGATCGGTGCGCACATACAACCTCCATGGCTGCTACCGTCGCCACCGTTCTAGTAACCTACAATCGACTGCACTTGCTTGCCGTCTGTCTAGCAGCGTTGTTCGACCAGACGAGGCCACCAGACCGAATCATCCTAGTTGATAATGCCTCGACCGATGGCACGGCTGAATGGTTGCGAGCAGGGGGTTACATCAATGATCCACGTATCGATTATCTCCGGCTGGCCGAGAATCTGGGCGGCGCGGGCGGTTTCCATGCCGGCGTGTGCCATGGCTTAAACGGCGGTTACGATTGGCTCTGGTTGATGGATGACGACGCGTGCCCGGACCCATCGGCGCTAGCCCAGCTGCTTGCTTGCCAGCCGCGGCCGCCGCATTTATACAGCTCGGTCGCTATAGCATTGGATGATCCACAACGCCGGTTGTGTTGGCCAGCCATGGCCGTGTCGGGTGGCTCGCGCCTGAAATATAGTGGCGAACTGACCGAGCCGTTGCTTGAAGTCGCCGCGTTGACCTTTCTGGGTTTGTTCGCCCACCGCCACGCCGTCGAACAAATCGGTTTGCCTGATGCCGAGATGTTTCTGGCCGGGGATGACATCGATTATTGCGAGCGTGCCCGCAGAATGGGCGCTCGCTTGTTTCTGGTTACAGGCAGTGTCCTTAACCATCCTTTACCGGGCCGTCGAACGATCGCACTGCTGGGTCGTCAGTTCGACAATCTGCTCCTGCCGCCTTGGAAACGCTATTATGACGTGCGTAACCGGATAGTCATCGCGCGTCGCCATTACGGCCGGCGACTTTGGACTGAAACCATCCCTGGATTGTTGATTCGTCTGATAGATTGCTTATATCACGACCCCGACCGCTGGCACCAAATGCACGCTTACCTGCAAGGTTTCTGGGATGGATTTGGCGGTCGGCTCGGCGCCCGCCGCCGGCCACCCTGAGAAAACTCGCCATGCGCATCGCCTATCTCTGCAAGCGTCAGTATATGAGCCATGATGTGATCGTGGATCGCTATGCGCGACTGTACGAACAACCGCGTCAACTGGCGCTGCGCGGCCATGAGGTGCTGGGTCTGTGTTTTAGCTATCGTGCTACGCAGCATCGAGACGAGTGGCATACTGCCAGCCCGGGCCGTTTGCGCTGGGTTGGTCTAACACCGGATTTCGGTGGGCTAACTTACCCGATCCAAGCCTTGCGCCTGTTGCATGCCTTCTCGCCTGATATCATGGTGGGCGCTTCGGATGCGCCGATCATCGTTTTGACGAGTTGGTTGGCAGGACGACTGAAGGTGCCGTTGGCGGTCGATCTGTATGATCATTTCGAGAGCTTCGGTTTATCTCGTTTGCCTGGCTTGGTTGCGCTCTACCGCCGGGCCTTGCGCCGGGCAGCGGTAGTGACCTGCGTGTCGGAGCCACTGGCTGATTTGGTGCGAACCGACTATCGGGCGCGCGGCGCGGTACTTGCGCTGCCGAGCACCATCGACCGGACAATTTTCTATCCGCGCGACCGCCGTGTTTGCCGGAAAAGTTTGGGATTACCACCGGATGCCAAGCTCATTGGTACGGCCGGTGGGCTGTCGCGCGAGAAGGGTATTGAACCACTGTATCGGGCCTTTGAGCAGTTGAGCAAGGAAGATCCAAATGTGCACTTAGTCCTGGCTGGTCCCTTGGACCGGCAGTGTCCACTGCCAGATAGCCCGCGTATACATTATTTAGGGGTGTTACCTCATGCCCAAACTGCCGAATTGTTTAATATGCTTGATGTTGGGGTGGTTTATCTGCGGGATACGCCTTACGGCCGTTATAGTTTTCCACAAAAAGCTTATGAAATGGTTGCTTGCGAAATACCGCTTGCTGTTGCGTGTGTAGGGTCAATGGCGTCGCTGTTTCAATCTTCCGAGCAAATACTTTATGATGCAGATGATATATCAAGCTTAGCGAGATGCTTAAAAAATCAATTGATGCAGCCTGAGTTAATAAAGTTGAAAATTCAAGATTGGAGTGAAATAGCCATACCTATGGAACAAGCTTATTTGGACTGCATCGAAAATGATGCGCCTTTCTAAGATAGTTGTCAATATATTACTCCTATAATGATTGTAACTTTTGAGCAGTAGCCACTAGACCATCCCCCCAATCTTTTTCGTAAAATATCCGCTGAATAAACTTGAAAGGGTAAAATATATTCTCGTTTAATCTACTGAGGAGTTTTTGAATGTGTTGGGGCCTTGAAAAACTGCTGCGTGTACTCCTCTCTGTAGGCGTAAGTTTTAAATAGCTATTCTCATTAGAGATTAGTAAATTTGATATGATTCTGGTGATTTCAGTTAGAGGAAATCCGTAATTAATTAAGGAGATATTTTTGTATCCTGCTTCCTTGAGAATATTAATTAATTCCTGTCGCTCATAGCGGCGAATATGGCCAACGACCTCATCGGACTTTCCGAATTTCTTGGTGTGTGCGGGTACAGTTATTAAAATTCTACCTCCTGGTTTAAGATATTTTGTCCAATGCTTTAAGGCTTCTCCATCATCGTCAATATGTTCTAAAACCTCGAAAGCAAATAGGTAATCGAATGTATTGGGAGTAAGAAAATTTAAATCATCTAAAACATTGATATACCCTTGGAAGGTAGTTAAATTCTCTCTTAGTCGATTCCTGCTTTCTTGGCCCAAATCATAACAACTACCGTAGAAACCACGTTCTAAAAATTTTACCGTCATGTAACCGGTTCCAGCGCCTACTTCAAGAAAATAACCTGGTATCCAGGAATGTGTTAAATCTTCAATACAGCTTTCTCTTAGAACGAGTTTAGGTTGCTTATTTCTCATGAGTATTCTTAATAGGCTACTTAGGAAAGGGAGAGGGCAACATATTTTGCAATAAAGTATTGTATTGCTGTGTAATCGTTTCCCAACTCAAGCGCTGCGAAAGTCGTAGGCGCAGGCATTCGGCACGGTATCGGGCATCATCCGGCCGTTTGAGGGTGATGATGATACGTTTTGCCAGCATCCCAATATCAGCAGGCGCGACGCACATATCCATTTCTTCTGCTTCAAACAGGTCAGACATAGCCTCCAGATTACCGGTTATTGCGGGACAACCGCAAGCAATTGCCTCCATCAAGGTAACGGGTAAACCCTCCTGATCACCGGATCTAGCACGAATGAAAGGCGCAACGAAGACAGCCGCACGCCGATAAAGAACTGGAAGTTCCGTTTGCGCTAGCGCGCCGATAAAATTGACTTTGTGTGCAATACCTAGTGCAGTAGCTTGGGCACGCCGTTCGCTTTCTTCTGGCCCGAAACCTACAATCGTCAAAGACACTGAAGGATGATTGGCGATGATCTCCGGCATGGCAGCAAGTAGATAACGTAACCCTTTTTTTTCCACTAAACGCCCAACAAATAGAATCTCATCATATGAGCGAGGCTGATTGGATGAGGGAGTAAAGCGTTGGTTGATATCAACTCCCATGGGTAGTACATTAATTTTGTCAAGAGGTGCTCCGAGGGCTGCTAATTCTGTTGTCATCGCATGACTCACCGCCGTTAAGGCAGCAGCTTTCTGAACAGCAATGCTTTTAAGAAATTTTAGTGGCCAAGCACGCAGAGCAAACAGATCAGCGCCATGGGACGTCGCTAGAAAAGGTGGGGTCTGCCGGTTCAGCAGACTGAGCAATGCCACCACTAAACCTTGCGGTAGCAGCCAGTGGGCATGAATTAAGTCGGGTCTCCAACGATTAATCTCGCGCCAAGTCCGCCAAAGTAGCCCGAATAAAAAAGGTGGCACTAGTAACCATTTCAACGGCTGCTGCTTTAAGTTATTAATGATACCGCCATCGTTTACCAAAGTTTCCAGTGAATCCGGCGCGTAGCGATAACGTATTACTTGGACCCCTTCGAAATTTTCATGCACTGCCGTGCCTGCCGTGTGTGGGCAGAGCACCCTTACTTGAAATTGATCAGTGAGTCTTTTTGATAGTTCGTGGATAAAACCCGGCTCGTGGTCTCCAAGCCATCTTGGGTAACTAGATGATAAAACAAGTAATTTTTTATCTGGAATCATACGCCTCTCTAATTTTTTAGTGATTGATCTGATTTTGGAGCCAGAGGCATTGATGAGCTTTATCCGCCGTCTGGGAAGGGTTGAGCATATCTTTCTGTAGGATATTACGCAATCGAACAATTTCTTGCTTGTAGGTGTCACGTTGTCGATCAAGCGCGCTATCAGGTTGAACGTCTAACACTTCCTTGAGATGATCCAATATATCCATTGCTTGCTGATAGTAACCGCGAGTCGCAAGGAGGCTAACGATATATAAGCCGGTTTGTACCCTTCTGTAATGTGATAAGGCTTCTTTAAAATAGGGGTAAGCTTTATTCCCATCGCATTGATCTAACAATAATAGTGCTTGTAAATAATAAGTGTAGCGATGAGCTACAGAAACCCGCCCCTTGAGATCATCGCGCAATCCACTTAACAGAGACATCATGATCGCGCTGTGCTCAGGTAGGGGCGCATTTGTATTCAAAGTATCGACCAAATGTTCTAGGGCGCGCAGCATCTGTGCATCGAATGGCTGTTGTCGCAAGCGGTTGGCAAGTTCAGTAAATTCACTAGTATTGAGGACACCTAGATTAGCTTTGAGAGAGAGATAGCTACTGGTAAGGAGTGAGCTATCAGGGATCTTTCGCAAAGCTTGTTCCATGCGCACATAAGCTTCAGACGGCTTACCCATTTGTAACAAGGCTTGGACCGCTGAACTTTGAGCACGAGGTGAAAGCGGGTTCATTTCTGCCCATACTAGCATCAGTTGATTCTCATTACCCCAGAGACGCGCGCCCTGCCAGGTTGCAATGGCATAAGTACCATATATAAAAATAGCTGCTAGAGTGCCGAGCGCTAGTTTGTGTCGTTCATTTAGCGCCATGAGCGCAGATCCAATGGGTAAGAACAGAAATATAGCTGGTAAATAATTGCGATGTTCAAAATAGAGCTCAAGTGCTATAGTCGTCGACTCAAGCAAATGTCCGGCTAAGAAAAATAATATAGACAGGCTCACCAATGGCCAGCGCTGTCGTACTAACCATCCAACTATAGTTAAGATAATCAGTCCTAATAACGCGGTCAGTGTTGTCCAAGGAGTAGAAAATCCCTTCGAAACGACAATGCCATCTTGATAGAGGCCGCGAGTTTGAATATGTGGGATGAATAGGTGGAATAGATAGTCCCAAAGTATTCTAGGCTCGGTTAGCAGCCGCTCTAATAAGGAAAAATTTCGGGTTGGGATCGGGCTTGCAATATGACTAAGCGGGGTAGCTAGATAAGCAATGATAACTAGCGCAGGTAATCCTAAAAATACTATAGTCCAACGCCAGTTTGGAGCAGGTGTTTTCCAGTGAAAAGCTAGCGTTAGCTCAATGACTAGAATAAGCAATGGCAATAGCACACCATTTTCTTTGCTAAAGACTGCTAAAAATGTTCCTAATCCCACACTAAAGCTAATAGTGATATACCCGAGATATGGTCGGGTAGATAGCCAGCTTCGCCCTTGTAAGTAACCCCAAATACCTAGAATGGAAAATAGGGCAGCAAGCTGTGTCATCCGTTGTATGACATACAGCGTTGTTGAAACTAGAAATGGATTGAGTAGCCACAGGGTTGTAGCGATCAGCGCGATCCAATTAGCTTCATGCCAGGATCGGCTGATGGAAACTAGGAGTTTGCGAATTGTTGAAAAAAGAATAACGCTAATAAGAAGATGAATTAAGAGATTAGTTTGCTTAAATGGTTCAGGATCAGCTGGCCAGTCATTGGTATTCAGAAGGAAGCTGAGTAGAGAAATAGGACGTCCTGTTGGACCAGAAAATCCACTGGAGATATAGGCTTGAAAAAGCTCCCAGTTTTTAATCGGGCCGAGTGCGCCAATTTTTTCTAAATTAGGAAAATCATCAAATAAGAAGGGCCCTTTCAATCCTGGTGTGTAAATTAAGAAAGCTAGGATCCAGCTGGTAGCCAGTAAAATACTAATGACGACTATGTGTGTTTTTCTTGCCATCTATAAAAATCCGACGACAAAAAGCCTGGCCGAAGCCAGGCTTTTCTGGTTAAGCTAACTGACAGTAATTAACGGCGGCAAGAAGAAGGCAAGTATTTGGAATCAACTGTGCCACCTTTGCATACCCAGTCAATGCTGCCAACATTCGAGACAGGGCTTAGCAGAAGAGTTTTAGGCTTGAGCTTAGTGTTCGCATCGGGGCCATCGTAAGTTACGGTAATCAAACCATTAAGGATAGCAACACTACTCACGTATTTGCTCTTAATATCGGTAGCATCAGCCACGCCAGCGGCAGGATTATCAGCCGGATAAGTGCCTTTGGTCATCTTGTATTCGCTTACAGCGGTTTTTCCGCCAGAGGCTAGGCTCATACCATCCGAAACTTGTGCGCGAATCGTATAATCCTGATATGCCGGAATCGCGATGGCAGCCAGGATGCCGATGATCGCTACGACGATCATGAGTTCAATCAGGGTGAAGCCTTTTTGGAACTTATTCATTGCCAACTCCTTATTTTTGATAAGATAACCGCTTTGGTTTGGGAATCATCGGGGATCACTTTGCGATCCCTTCGAGGTTAAGGATTGCAGAAGTCGTGCCAATACAAGGATTATAAAATAATTTATTAATAACTTTTTGAAAAATATTAATAAAATAATTTTTTAGGTTTTTTTGTTCAACAAGTTAAAGATCTTAAATGGCTTAAATGATTTTTTTTAGTGACATAAATTGAGCGTGCATGACAAAAAATGTCAGTCCAAGGTTGCTTGGATAAGTAACTTTTACTGCTGTAGTAGGGGGTTACGATAATTGACATTTTTGGGAAGAACCTGCATCGCTATGACGCAGATAAAGCTTTCAGATTTGAGAGAGGAGTTTGGGATCATTTAGGATGCCAAACCACGCTTGGTTAAGGTAGCTAACTGCAAAACTCACCGCAGCACATGGCGATTCCGGCCCGCCAAGAGATGGCTGGGGGCTATCCTGCTATTCCAGCCCCAGCTTTTTCAGCCGATAACGTAAAGCCCGAAAGCTAATCCCCAGTTTTTCAGCGGCAGCGGTCTTGTTATAGCGAGTCGCTTCCAGAGCGCGGAGGATAGCGGCTCTTTCCAAGCCCTCCAGATAACCTTCCAGATCGCTGACAACGGGAGTCATCGGCTGGGTTTTTGCCTCATCCGCATGACGTAGGGGCATAACCGGCTTTGCGGGTTCAGCGCGTGGCGGCGGATGGTCAATAGACGGTGGAGCGGCGCGAACCACGGGGGACGATAGTGCACTGGTCGGTGCCGGTAGCAGCAAATCTTCCGGTTGGATGACTCCGTTCTCGCAGAGTGTGAACGCCCGCTCCAAAATATTTTCCAGCTCACGGATATTGCCCGGAAAAGTATGGCGTTGCAGCGCTTCCAGTGCGGAAGGCGTGACCCCTAGTTTGGGTGCTCCTGGTTGCTGGCTCAGCCGCTCGAAGGTGGCCGCGACCAATTCAGGAATATCTTCCGGGTGTTCACGCAAGCTGGGCATCTGTAACTCAATGACATTTAAACGGTAGAATAAATCCTGGCGGAAAGCCCCATTACGCACCAGAGCCGCTAGGTTTTTGTGGGTCGCACTGAGAATCCGCACATCAATGGCAATTTCGGATGGGGCACCGACCGGCCGCACCGCTCGCTCCTGGATGGCTCGCAACAGCTTCACTTGCATGTGCATTGGTAATTCGGCCACTTCATCCAGAAACAACGTACCGCCGCGAGCGACCTGAAATAAGCCGCTTTTATCCTGCGTGGCGCCGGTAAAACTGCCCTTTTTATAGCCGAACAACTCGCTTTCCATCAGTTGTTCGGGAATTGCGCCGCAATTCACAGGCACGAAAGGCTTGTCAGCGCGCGGCCCCGACAGATGAACAAGCCGAGCGGCCACCTCCTTACCCGTGCCGGATTCGCCAGTGATCAGGATCGGGGCTTGGCTACGGGCCAGTTTGGCGATCAGCGCCCGAACATCCTGCATCGCCACGGAATGACCGAGTAACACAGGTTGCCGCAGATCGCCGGAGCGGCTGTCGCTGGGGCGGTTTTCACCGGCGCGCGTTTCGCTACCTCGATTCAGGCGCAGGGCGGTTGCTACGATGTCACGCAGCGTTGAAAGCTCAAAGGGTTTGGAAATGAAATCGAACGCGCCCAATTTCAGGGCTTCCACCGCGCTTTCGACATTGCCATGGGCGGTGATCACCGCGACGGGCAATGCCGCGTGATGTTTTTGAATATGCGCGACCAGCTCCAGACCGTTACCGTCGGGCAGATGCAAGTCGGTAATGCAGAAACTGAGGGGTTGGCGTTTAAGCAAAGCCCGTGCTTCATCCAGGGTTTCGGCCAAAAAACATGTCACCCCCAGCGGTGCCAGAGTCAGTTCAATCAATTCGCGGATATCGGCTTCATCGTCCACGATCAGGGCGTTGCGGTCGTCCATAAATCCATCTCGGTAGCTGAACTCGCGGAAGCGAAGGTGATACGGAAACAGCTACCACCTTCAGCAATAGCTAAATATTGTAAATGGGCGCGGTTGGCTTCGCACAGTTCGCGTGCCAGATAAAGCCCGAGGCCAGTGCCTTTCGAGCGGGTAGTAAAAAACGGTTCGAATAGCTTTTCAATATTTTCTGGCCTGACGCCAGGACCTGCGTCGCGTACATCCAGAAACGGCCGGCCACGTTCTGCTTCTAGGCCGGCATTCAAAGTAATTATCGGGCTTTGGCCGGGCTGGCTGCCGTACTGGCACGCATTAGCGCAGAGATTCCAAAGCACTTGCCGTAACTGGTGGGGGTCGAACATGATCTCCAGATCGGCGGGATCAACGGTTGATTGCCAAGTAGGCGTTACTCCTTCCGGTCCGTGCCGAAACTCCCGAACAAACGTCGCGAGCCAAGGCTCAAGCCCCAGTCGCTCTGACCGTACCCGATCTCGCCGGGCAAGATCAAGCACATCGTTGATGATGCGGTTAGCGCGCTGGACGTTGTCATGGACAATTTGGCCGAGCCGGCGGTTGCCGGTACTGGCATCAGTAGATTCCTGTAAAAGTTGGGCGGCGTGACTGATGGCTGCGAGCGGGTTACGGATTTCATGGGCGATACCCGCCGTCAAGCGGCCTAAAGCGGCTAGCTTGATCTGCTGGAGCCGCTCGGCGGCCTGTTCAGAATCCTCTAACATAATCAATGTATTCGCTTCATTACTACCACCAAGATGAGCGAAACGTGGGATCAGTTCCGGTCGATGCTCGACCGCTCGGAACACTGGAATATCGCCAGCATTGGCGCGCCAAGCTTGCAACTGCCGATACAGCGGTGGCGATAGCTCCCCTAAGGGTACGGGGGGTTGTGCCCAACGGCAATCCAACAATTCTCGTGCGGTGTCGTTCAACAATTGCACTTGGTCGGCTCGGTCTACCACCACCACACCACTCTGTAAACGCTGAATAATACCCTGGTTCAACTCGGCGATTTCCACTAGCTCCCAGGTGCGCCGTCGCGCGAGGGCCTCGCTACGGCGTGCCCGTTCCGCCAGAGCATGGCTCAGGCCAGCCGCAATGAACAAGGCGGCCCCTAAAACCCCCAACCGCACCAGATCGTCGGAGACGCCCAGCCAAGAAGGAATATCGAACCCACCATCAGGCAGGCGAAACCCTTGCCCTGTCCGGTCGCTGGCTTGCCATTGCGTGATGGCCCAGGAGCCGGCCAATAGAAAAAATCCCACTGCGGCGGACAGCAAGGCCGAACTCAGTGGTAACAGGATGCTGCTGGCGGCAATAGCGGTAATCATCAAGTTATTCAGACTACTGGCTAGGCCCCCAGAGGTATGGATCATCAGCGTTAGCGCTATCAAGTCCCCCAGCATCTGTACATGGGCCTGGATCATCAGTGCTGGTCGTCGCCAGTAGCTGCCGGCGATGCCTGCCAACGCCAAGGCCATGTAAGCAAGGACAGTCGTGAGAAAAAGTGAAGGATTTTGCTTGCCGAACAGGCGGTTTTGCTCACCCAGGGCCAATGCCGTTAATAGGACGATAGCCAGGGTTACTCGGTAAACATTAGCGACCCGGAAAGCTCGCCACCGATGGCGACGATCCAGATGAAGCTCGGCGGATAGACCAGCGGAATACTCAGCGGCGGCCATAGCGAGGCAAGAGGAAGGGATTTTTCTGAAAGGGTTATGATCAGCTATAATTGTAACTCCATCGGCGCCCGAATGGGCCGGCCGTCACCGATTTTAAGGCGGGCGTGAACGATGAGAGATTTCGGGGTACAATCACAACCTCACTGAAAAAGGGGGATGTAATCCGCATGAACCTGCACGAATACCAAGCAAAAGAACTCCTACAGCAATTCGGCGTGGCGATACCCCGCGGCATTAAGGTCACTTCCCAGCAGGAAGCGGTCGAAGCGGCCAAGCAAATTGGCGGCCCACTTTGGGTGGTCAAGGCCCAGGTTCACGCGGGCGGTCGCGGTAAGGCGGGTGGCGTCAAGCTGGCGCGCAGCCTGCAAGATGTCGAGGATATCTCCGGCAAGCTGCTGGGATCGACCCTGGTGACCAAGCAAACCGGCGCGGATGGTGTCAAAGTTCACGCCCTGCTGATTCAAGACGGGGTGGACATCACCAAGGAATATTATCTGAGTGCGCTGGTGGATCGCAGCAAGAAGCGCGTGATCCTGATCGGCTCCTCGGAAGGCGGCATGGACATCGAAGAAGTTGCCGCCAAGACGCCCGAGAAGATTCTGACCATTACCGTCGATCCGGTCGCTGGCATTCAGCCGTACCAAGCGCGCGATCTGGGTTTCCGCATGGGCATGGAAAAGAAGCAGGTTGATCAACTGGTTAAAGTTTTGAGCGGGGTTTATAACCTGTTCACGCAAAAGGATTGCAGCATGGTCGAGATCAATCCGCTGATCGTGACTACCGACGGTCAGGTGATGGCGCTGGACGCCAAGGTCAGCCTGGACGACAACGCCCTCTACCGGCACAAGGACACCGCCGAGATGCGCGATCCCACCCAGGAAGACGAGCGCGAGCATATTGCCCACGAAATCGGCCTCAATTACGTGGCGCTGGACGGCAGTATCGGCTGCATGGTCAACGGCGCTGGCCTGGCGATGGCGACTATGGACGTCATCAAACTGCAAGGCGGCGAACCAGCCAACTTCCTGGATGTGGGCGGCGGTGCCACCGCTGAGCGTGTCGCTCGCGCCTTCAAACTGATTCTGTCTTCGTCCAAGGTCAAGGCGATTCTGGTCAATATCTTCGGCGGCATCGTCCGCTGCGACACCATCGCCGAAGGCATTATCGCCGCCGTCAAGGAAGTGGGGCTGACCCTGCCCGTGGTGGTGCGCCTGCAAGGCACCAACGTGGAAGCGGGCCGTGAGATGCTGGCCAAATCGGGCATGAACATCATGGCCGCCGACGATCTCACCGATGCCGCCAAAAAGGCGGTAGCCGCCGTCAAGTAATCGGCGCATTCGGTTTCCACGATTTAGAGAGAACGAGACGACCATGAGCATTCTGATCAACAAAGACACCAAGGTCATCTGCCAGGGCTTCACCGGCTCGCAGGGCACCTTCCACTCTGAACAGTCCATCGCTTACGGTACCAATCTGGTCGGCGGCATCAGCCCCGGTAAGGGCGGCACCAAGCATTTGGACAAGCCGGTGTTCAACACCGTGCGCGAAGCGGTCGAGGCCACCGGGGCCGAGGCCAGTATGATCTACGTGCCGGCGGCCTTCGCCGGTGACGCGATTTTGGAAGCGGCTGAGGCTGGTATTAAGGTTATCGCCTGTATCACCGAGGGCATTCCGGTCACGGACATGCTGAAAGTGAAAGCGGTGTTGATGAACAACTATCCCAACACCTATCTGATCGGCCCCAACTGTCCGGGTGTGATCACCCCCGGCGGCTGCAAGATGGGCATCATGCCCGGCCATATCCACAAGCCTGGCAAAATCGGCATCGTCTCCCGCTCCGGCACCCTAACTTATGAGGCAGTCGATCAGACCACCCGCGCCGGGCTGGGGCAATCGACCTGCGTTGGCATCGGCGGCGACCCGATTCACGGCATGAGCTTTATCGATGTCATCACCCTGTTCAAGGACGACCCGCAGACTGAAGGCATCGTGATGGTCGGTGAAATCGGCGGCAGCGCCGAGGAAGAAGCGGCTGATTACATCAAAGCCAATGTCAAAAAGCCGGTGGTGGCCTACATCGCCGGCGTCACCGCACCTCCCGGCAAGCGTATGGGCCATGCGGGCGCGATCATCATGGGTGGCAAGGGTACGGCGGCTGACAAGTTCGCGGCGCTGGAAGCGGCGGGCGCGACTATCGTCCGTTCTCCGGCCGATATCGGCGCGGCGATGAAGAAGTTCTTCCCGTAATCGTCGGATTCCTGTCCGAGTTTACAGCCAATCGGGGGCGCGAAAGCGCCCCTTTTGCTATCTGCAAGCCTTAATGTTGGTTTATTGACCGACAGTCGCCGAGGAGATCGCCGTCCGCCATGATCGCTCCCGCTACCCCTTTTCGGGTCGTGATGGCCCAGTTGAATTTCCTGGTCGGCGATATCGCCGGTAACACCGACAAAATCATCGCCGCCGCGCTGGCGGCGCGCGACCGGTTGCAGGCCGATCTGATCGTTTTTCCCGAACTGGCGCTCACCGGCTATCCGCCGGAAGATTTGCTGTTGCGTCCTGGCTTTATCGCTCAGGTCGAACCGGCGCTACAGCGGCTGCGCCAAGCGATGCCAGGCATCGCCGCCGTGATCGGTTGCCCCAATAGGACATCGGCAGGGTTGCGTAATGCGGCTGTGCTGCTGGACGATGGCGCGATCCAGGCGACTTACTGCAAGCAACTACTGCCGAACTACAGCGTGTTCGACGAGAAACGCTATTTTATCGCCGGGACCGAGCCGGGCATCGCAACGGTTAAAGGCGTTCGGGTCGGCATGACGGTTTGCGAAGATGCCTGGCAGCCTGACCCGATGGCGCAAGCCACCCAGGCTGGGGCACAATTGTTGGTGAACCTCAACGCCTCGCCCTACCACGCTGGTAAAGGCAATCAACGGCTGGATGTGCTGCGCCAGCGGGTCGCGGAGAACGGCGTTCCCATCGTTTACGTTAACCTGCTCGGTGGCCAGGACGAATTGGTGTTCGACGGCGGGTCGATGGTGGTCGGTGCGGACGGTACGTTGATCCAACGAGCGCCTTTCTTTGCAGAAGGTCTCTATCCAGTCGATTTTCAGCACACTGAGACCGGTCTGGTGCCCGTTCAGGGGCCAATTGCCGCCGAGCCGGGTTTGGAAGAAGGCATCTATCAAGCCTTAGTGCTGGGCGTGCGCGATTACGTGCAGAAAAACGGTTTTCCCGGCGTGGTGCTGGGTTTATCCGGCGGTATCGACTCGGCGCTGACCCTGGCCATCGCGGTGGATGCTTTGGGTGCGGAGCGGGTCGAGGCGGTGTCGATGCCCTCGCGCTACACCGCCGATATGAGTAATACCGATGCCGAATTGGAAGCCAACGCCTTGGGCGTTAACTATTACACGCTGCCCATCGAGCCGACCTTTCAAGCCTTCTTGCAGGTGTTGCAGCCGGTGTTTGCCGGGTTGCCGCCGGGTATCGCCGAGGAGAATATCCAAGCCCGCTGCCGCGGTGTGTTGCTGATGGCGATTTCCAACAAGACCGGCAAGATGGTGTTGACCACCGGCAACAAGAGCGAAACGGCGGTCGGCTATTCCACATTGTACGGTGACATGGCGGGCGGTTTCGCGCCGATTAAGGATGTGCTGAAAACGATGGTGTATCGACTGTCGGCCTATCGCAACAGCCTGTCGCCGGTGATTCCGCAACGGGTAATCGACCGGCCGCCGTCAGCGGAATTGCGGCCGGATCAAACCGATCAGGACAGCCTGCCGCCCTACGATGTATTGGACGCCATTCTTCACGGCTACGTGGAGCAAGACCGCTCGGTTGAGGAATTGATCGCGGCAGGGTTTGATCGGGCGACGGTGGAGCGGGTGGCGCGGCTGGTGATCGTCAATGAATACAAGCGCCGTCAGGCGGCGCCTGGCGTACGCATTACGCCGCGCGCGTTTGGCCGCGACCGCCGCTATCCGATCACTTCAGGGTTTCGGCGCTAACGGGCTAGCTCAGAGGTGAGGTGAGGCTGAATCTCTTGTAGCAACGCTTTGAATAGTTTCGGATTACCGGCAACGATATTGCCCGTTTGCATAAAGTCGTTGCCGCCGCCGAAGTCGCTAACCAGCCCGCCTGCTTCTTGTACCAACAAAGCGCCGCCCGCGATATCCCACGGTTTTAAGCCAATCTCCCAAAACGCATCTAAGCGGCCGCAAGCGACATAAGCTAGATCCAGCGACGCGGCCCCAGCCCGGCGAATCTCCATGCACTTACCGAACAGGCCACTGAACATGTTGAGGTAAGCCGGCTGATGGGTGGGATGGCGGAACGGAAATCCGGTGCCTAAGAGCGAGTTTTCCAGCGCGTTGACGCCGCTGACCCGGATGCGCCGGTCGTTCATCTGCGCGCTGCCACCGCGTGCAGCGGTAAACATCTCTTGCCGGATTGGATCGTAAATCAGGGCCGCTTCCAGACGGTTTTTATGGCGCAAAGCGATGGAAACAGCGAAGTGCGGAATGCCGTGCAGGAAATTCGTGGTGCCGTCTAATGGGTCGATGACCCATTGATACTCTTCTTGTCCCGGTTGGGCACCGCTCTCCTCGGCGAGGATGGCGTGATTGGGATAACTCTTGCGCAAGGTTTGGATGATCTCTTGCTCGGCTTGCAGATCGGCGTCGCTAACGAAGTCATTGCGCTGTTTAGCGGTGACATTGAGCCGTTCGAGGTGATCGAAATGGCGAAGCAGGATGCGGCCGGCGCTGAGAGCGGCACGCTGAGCTATCGTTAAAACTGGGTTCATGGCGGTTCGGGTGATGTGCGGAACAGGGGCCGGGGTGTCCGGTGCGAGCGCGTCATGATAGCAGACTAAAACCCGCTCGGCGGCTAGCGGAATTCCTGGAATGGCTGGGTATCGATGATTTGACAGATTCTTAAAAAATTAAAATTAAACACTGTTCATAAGATTAATTCTCCCCTATAATCCGACTATGCTTTCCCTAAATTGTCACTCATTGGAGGCGAATATGGCTAATCTATTCAAGCGTATCAGCGACGTTATTACCGCTAATCTCAATGATCTGGTAGATCGGGTCGAGGACCCGGAACGGTTGATCAAACAACTCATTCGCGAGATGGAGGAGAACATCAACAGTGCTCGCGAAGGAGTGATTGATGCGGTTGCCAGCGAAAAGCAGTTGGCCAAGGAGCTAGAGAGCCAGCGACGGCAGGCTGAAGAATGGCATGGACGCGCGCGACGCGCAGTGGAATCTGGCAATGAAGCGCTCGCGCGGGAGGCGCTGATGCGCAAGAAAGACCACGATCATATCGTTGCCAATCTGGAGATGTCTTGGGAATCGGCACGGCGGACTAGCGAACGTCTCAAAACCCAATTACGGGCGCTGGAGATGAAGCTAGAAGAAGCACGATTGAAAAAAGGCAGCTTGGTCGCTCGGCAGCGGGCGGCGCAAGCGCGTGAACAGATGGATTACGTCCGCGACCGCTTCCAGACCGGCCTTGATCTCAACAATTCGTTCGGTCGGATGGCAGATAAGGTGAGCGAAATGGAATCGGTGATGGAAGCACGCGAAGAGCTATACGGAGAGTACAGCCAAATCGAACGGGAGTTCCTGAAGATGGAAACCCATACTGAAGTGGAGCTAGAACTTGCTGCGCTCAAGCAGCAAGTGACCCGCAAGGAATGAGCGGGCGCTGCGGGGTGACGGGTTCATCTGTGGAGTAAAGAGCGATCATGGAATTAGTCTTCTTGATAGTACTGCTTGGAGCCTGGCTGATTTCACCGATCATCCTATTGATCGCTTTGGTCATCGCGCGTCGTCAGGTCCGGTTATTACGCGACGGATTAGCGGAGCCGTCCAGGCCGATAGAAGCGTCACCACCGCTTGAGCGGTCGCCGCCAATTCTCGATTTGGCCGGCGGTGATTCGCGCTATGGGCCGGTCGATATGGAAAATCTGGTGCTGTTACGGCTGGAGTTAAACCGGTTGCTCGATTCGGGCGCCTTGGCTTCAGCCCAGCACCAGCAACTCGCCAGCGGATTGGATCGGCTTTGGCAACGGCATCTGGGAGAAAGTGGAGTACAGGCAGAGGATGCCAACTGGCAGCGGCGGCGGCTAGCGGCGTGGCGGTTGCTAGCACAAGGAGCCGAAACGCCGCCAGGATTGCCGCCCTGGTCGCCGGCCACCGTAGCGGCTGTCCCGGATCTTCAGAAGAGAGCCGCTCCAGAGCATGTCACCGATGAAGAACCCTTGCCGGTGACGATACCGCCGTTGCCAGCCTGGACGGTCGCTCCGTCGGCTGCGGCCTCGCCGGTGCCCCCTGCTATTCCGGCTGGCCCAAGTGATGCCGAAGAATCGGCTAAGCGACCGATAGCGCGTCCCGTGGTGGAGGCGGCGCTACCTGCTGGGCGAGTGGTCAAGGACATGACCGCACTGGACGCCACCGCTTGGCGGCCTGCGCCACCAAGTCCCCTGGAAAAGGCATTGCAGGCCATGTCTGGTTGGCCGAAGCTGATTGCGCCGTTTCTAGCGCAGAACGTCGGCTGGTTCGTGGGCGGCTTCTGTTTTATCGCCGGTGCGTTGTTCTTGATCGCTAACACCTCCGGCTTTCTTAACGCACTGGTGGTCTTCGCCAGTTTATTCGTTGCGAGTGCTTTCCTGCTGTGGGCCGGTTATCAGTTCCGACGCAAGCGCCCGGAACTGGCGGTTGCCGGCAATATGTTGGTGACGCTTGGGATGCTATTAGCACCCTTGGTGCTGGGAATGTCCACGCGCTTGGTGGTTACAGGCCACGGTGATGCACTACCGATGACCGTCGGTTTGGTGCTGGCGATGGGGACATTAGTGGCCTTTGCTTGGGCGGCCAATCTGGCCGCTGCCCTGATCGACCGAGTGTTGCAGGGCCGTTATGCCCGGCTCTTGACCGCATTGGTGGCGGTGCAACTGGCCGCGCCACTGGCTGGATTCGTGCCTGACTGGCGAGTCTTGATGGTGCTGCACGCTCTCTTGTTAGGACTACTTGGTTACGGTTTATGGATTTTTGCCAGCGAGTGGTTGCGGCGCTTATTCGTGGATCGTCGGCTGACTACGTATTACGCCGTTGGGATGCTGGCTTATACCGCTATCGTGTCATTTGTGCATTTGACCTGGCTGTGGCCTGACGCTTTGCCGGTGGGCTATACGGGGCCATTCCTGATGGCACTGTGCGGTCTGCTCTGTCCGGTGGACGCCGCTCTTAAGGAGTGGGTCAACAAATATGCGTTCCTGTCCCGCTTCACCTTTGTCCTCTACGGCTTATCAGCGGTAGCTATCGCGATAGCCTTTCAGTCCACGCTGCCGCTGTTGCTGACACTCGCTTTGGGGGTGTTGTTATACGGTTGGATGGCGTGGCGCTATCGAACGTTACCGCCGTTGTATCTTCTATTTGGCTGTACGGTGGGGCTGTATGGATCGGCTCTACTGCATTGGCTGCCACCGGCTTGGCACGGTTTAGCCGGAGCGCCAGGGTTGCTGGCGCTATTGCTGTTAGGCCGCTGGGCAGGCCCCCGTTGGCCGCTCATGGCCCAGCAGTGTATAGCAGCTTTTGCGGTGCTTCTGGTCGGGCTGATGGCCTGGAGTTTGCCGCACAATGCGCCGGGTTGGTTGGGTTTCACGACGGCTGCTTTGGCGGCGGGACTCGCCTATCTCGCTACTCAGTGGCTGTTGCCGTCGTCGGAAGTTCATACCCGTTGGCGCTATGCCGGTTACGGGGTCGCAGGATTGGCAGCGGTCGCCATCGGGTATCTACCGGATCTGTTCGGCCTGGATTGGGCCATGCAGACCTCTTACGGCTGGCTGGCCCTGGCGGGATTATGGGCCGCATTGGGCTTGCACGCTCCCCGACAATCGCCTGAGAACCGCCGCGTGTGGGTTACGAGCGCGCTGGCGACGGTGGCCTTAGCGCTCTTGCTGATGGGCTTGGCCTTGTGGCCTGCGCTGTTTGGCCGCCTGGAGCCGATCCTGCTACTCATTTTGGCGGGTGCGCTGCTGTTATGGCTGAGCTTAAGTTTGCACCGGCAAGCGTTGTTCTATGGGGTGCTGGCTTGCATCGCCGGTGCTGGGTTGTTGGTCAAGCGGGGTTATTTCCCAGAACCAGGCACTGGGATTATCGAGTTTATTTTGGTGGCGGCGCTATGGGTCATTTTATGGCGTTTGGCCTGGAGGTTGCGGGTGCGCCGCATGTTAGCTGCGGAGGATCTCGACAATCCCTCGGTTGAATCGCTGTCGGAATCTGCGGAATTATCCGTTACCACTTTAATCCGCCAACCGCTGGAACAGGCGATGGCGCTGCTCTGGGCCGTTGGTCTGGTGCAGCTTGGCTTGGCTTTGCTAAATCGTGGCCTTGCAGCGCGTTGGCCGGTGACTGTGGGGTTAGGGGTAGTGACTGGTCTGCTACTGATCGGCTATTTCCGGTTGTTCCGTTGGGCGGCGCTGCCCTTCGTGCTGGGCTTAGTAGGGTTGCTGGTTGGGTTAGAGCGCATGGGGTTTACCTTGCCCTGGCTGGCGACGGTCGCTGTTCTCTACGTCTTGCTCGTCTGGCGCGTGGCGGTGGTGATGCTGGCACAGCCTGCGATTGAGCGATTGGTGCAGGTGCTTGATTTTACGGTTCCCGGTGGCGCTGATGGACGGCGGCAGGTGGAAGAAAGCCTGTTTGGCTTTGCCCTGCTGGTGGCGGCGCTGTTGGTGGCGGCCAGCCCAGGATTGACGTTTTTGGGCTTGCCGGCTCTGGCGTTATTGCCCGCGCTGGTGCTCGCTGGGTTGCTATTCCTGGTTGGCAGTTGGCATTACCGCTCAGCGCGTTATGCCTATGCGGTGTTGATCACCCTGACAGTGATCGGCTGGTTGTTGGAGGCTGACTGGACCTCTCCCAGTTGGCTGGGCTTGGGCCAACCGCTGGTCAATGCCTTATTGAGCGCCGGTATGGCGCTGGTCGGGCTAGGGCTGGAGTCAGAAAAAGCCGTGCCACTGGCCTATTGGCGGTTGCCTGTCCAGCGGTCGAGCACGCTGCTGTATCTATTGGCGTTGGCCGGCGCGCTGCTGGCGGGTTTGCTGGGTGATATTCGCTTGCCGATTTTGCTGGCATTACTCTGCGTTGCCCTGTTGCCGGTGGCGCGGCCATGGCCAAACGCTGCCGCCTGGCGCGGTTTTGGCCTGGCGCTGCTGTCGAGCGCCTTGGCCTGGAGTTTGGCCGGCTGGGGCGATTTCAGTCGGTTAACGGAAGTCTGGCTGGTGGTGGGCTGGGGCTACGCGCTTTGGTTTGACGGTAATCTGCTGTTGCCACGTTGGAATGCCCGCCACCCAGGATGGGCGGTTGCGCCCGATATCTGGCCGCTTTTGGGGTTAGTTTGCGTGCTGGGTGGCGGTGTGTTCGGTGTAATGGCCGGGGTTTTGTCCCCTGCCGTGGGGTTGGTAGCGGTTGCGCTCTATTTATTTCTGGTGTTGAGAAATACCGCTTGGCCAGGGATGGCTTGGTTAGCGGTCGGGACGCTGACCGCCGTCGGCTTGTTCGCTGGTGCTGATCTGGCGTGGTGGAGTTCCGCTGCTGACATCTCTGGCTTGAGCCAGGTTTTGGTCAGAGTAGTGGTTGCCTTGCTCTGGCTCAATGGTATTTTTTTCCTGGGCGCACTTTGGCAGCGCCACGGGCAAAGGTGGGCGCACGGGCTGGGTTGGCGGCAAGCTAATCTGGCCGGCCCTTTATTTTGGCTACCCTTTGCCGTCTTTGTGTTGCTGTTAGTGCGCTTAGGCTGGCTAGAGTGTGGATTGTTTTGGCGTTGGGCCTTGCCGGAACCGGCCCTGTGGGGATTGATCGCGGCAACTTTATTGTTAACTGCGACGGCAGGCCACGCCTTCCATCTCCGGCCAAAAACGTTGCAAGCGCATGGCGTGTTGCTGGCCTTGGTCCTGCTGTTGGCCGCCATTTTTCTAAAATTGGCACTGCCATTGCCTTGGATGCCGCTCGTGCTGGCCTGCTGGAATGGTGCTTTGTTATTGGCGTGGCATTATCGAGCAGATCGCTGGCTGGTTTGGCGGTCGGCTTTGGGGCACTGGTTGGCTGTGTTGCCCGCGCTCATTCTCGCCTTATTGTGGACCCTAACCGGTTTCGAGTGGGGCAGTATTACGGCAACTCTAGGGGTGCTATCGGTGGTGGTGCTGGCGCAGGGCTGGTGGCAGAGCGAAGCGGCCCGCTTGAAATTGGGCTTAGTGCTGGGCTTGGCTGCCAGCTATACAGCGTGGTTGATCGGTACGACGGGGTTGCCGGTTAGAGTGTTAGGTGCTCTCACACCTTGGTACGCCTTACAGACAGTATTTCTGATGTTGATCTTGATGTCTGTGCAATCACGCTTGACGGCTTGGTTAAGCGATCAGATCGCGAGGGTGAATGAAGGGATCAGCGGGCGGCTGTACGAGGTCGAGCAGGCATTGCAGGAAGCGTTGCCCTGGTTATTGACGCTGACGCTGCTCTGGCTCGGTGCCCATGTCGGCGCCAGGTTGGCTTATGAAACGGGTTGGGGAGCGGTAGCCTGGAATTTTGACCCAAGCGCCAATTCCCTGCCGGCAGGGATGACCATGCTCTTGCTGGTGGGGTTAGCGGGAGTTCGAGCCTGGCGTCAGCCGAATGAAGCCCGCTGGATTTATGCAACGGCCTTATTGCTGGGCTTGCTGGGAGCTTACGGGCGCCTGGTGTGGTTCGGCCTGGCGCCGTTGATGGTCGGCGATACTGTCCTTCTCCTGGCTGCCGCTTATACCGCCTTTCTACTGCACCAATGGACTGCATCCCGACCTCTGTACCGGCTGGCGTTGCTGTTGCCTTTGCTGGCGCTGATGACCGTTCCGTGGCAACTCGCCTCGGCGTGGACCGGTGGGGCCTTGTTGGCAGTGGCCGTGTTGTATTTGTCGTTGGCTGGCACGCTGCGTAATCCGCTGCCGCTGTATTTAGGGGTTTTGGCCCTCAATGGCGCAGTCTATTTGTGGGCGCCGCTGTGGGCGGGCCGTTATGGCTTGTGGCAGTTTTACCTCATCCCGGCGGCGGTTTCGGTGCTGGTGCTCTTGCACCTGCACCGGCGGGAGTTGCGACCCAAGGTGTTGAGCACCGCACGCCTGGCAGCTTTGAGCGCCCTGTACGCCGGGGCGGGACTGGATGTATTTTTGCGGCCGGAACTGTGGGTATTTGTGTTGGCGCTGGCACTGGCGCTGGCTGGTGTAATTTTAGGTATCGCCTTGCGCGTGCGGGCTTTTCTTTATGCAGGCGTGGCGTTTCTGGTGCTGAACGTGCTGGGGCAGTTGCTCCGCTTTTACCCGGATCAAGGTTTGAGCCGAGCGCTGATCTTGATCGGCTTGGGCGCCTTGATCACGGTCGGAATGGTGCTGTTCAACCTCAAGCGAGAGGAAATCATGCAACGGATTCGAATCGTGCGCGCTGATTTGGCGGCATGGGAATAAGCCGAGCGGCTAACCGATAGTGATCTGCTATGGCGGTGAAACTGGCGCGGGTTGGCAAAAATCCCGCGCCCTTCTGGCCAGGGGTCAAACACTAAAGCTTTCGCCGCAGCCACACATCGCCTTGGCGTTAGGGTTGTTAAAGCGAAAGCCCTCATTCAAGCCCTGTTTGGCGTAGTCCACTTCCATGCCTTCGAGATAAGGCAGGTTTTTGGTGCTCACCACGATTTTGACACCTTGGGATTCGAAAATCTGATCGTCCGGTTCAATGGCCTCGGCCAGAGCGACGGTATACATGTAGCCCGAACAGCCGGTGTTACGCACGCCCAGCCGCAAGCCTTGGGCTTGCCCTTTTTGGGCGAGATGATCGCGGGCGCGAGCGGCCGCTTTTTCGGTCAGAGTGATTGTCATAAGGTTTTTCCTCTCAAGCGGTTAAGGTGATGCAGTCGGTTCCGGGTCAACGCACGCCGAATTCTTGGCGGCGAAGGCCCGCAACGCTGACTTGAGCGCAGTTTCCGCCAGTACTGCACAGTACAGTTTTTCCGGCGGTATCTCCAAGCGTTCGACCAGCGTATGGTGACGGAAGTGCCCGGCTTCGACCATAGTCTGGTTTTGGAGGAGTTCGGTCAGTAGCGAGCCACAGGCGATCAGCCAGCCACAGCCGTAAGCCTGAAACAGAGCCTGGTTGATCACATTTTGCTCGTTGATCTGTAAATGCAGTCGTAACACAGCGCCGCTGACCGGCTCACCTACCTGGACCTCGACTGTATTGGGTTGGTCAGTTGCCGGACCGCCGACATTGCGCGGCCGCTCGAAATGCGCCCACGCGGCGGCGCTCAATTCCCGCATGATGATCTTTTCCTCAGACCGGCGCTTTATCGGTGGGTGCGGTGGTGGTTGTGCCACCGTCGGAGGTCTTGTGCCAGCCGTTCTGGCTGGCGGCCGAATGCAGCTCGCACCCTTTCAGTTCGGCTGCGAGGCACAGATGACCAGGATCAATACCGGCGTTGCGCAGTGCTTGACAGAGTTGGCGGATGGTTGAATCGAGCGATTGGATATGATCCAGCATCCGATTGATGGCGTGTGCTTCCGGGTCGGGCAAGTCTGGGGTGGCACCGTAGGCATCAAAACCCAGCTTGCGAGCGATTTCACGGCGCACGTCGGCTTCAGGTTCACCGGCTTCCACCACTCGACCAGGGACGCCCACTACGGTGGCGCTGGCTGGCACTTCCTTGATGACGACAGAGTTCGAGCCGATACGGGCGTTATCGCCGACCTTAAACGGCCCCAGCACCTTGGCGCCCGCACCGATCACCACATTGTTGCCGAGGGTGGGATGGCGCTTGCCTTTGTTCCAGCTCGTGCCACCGAGAGTGACACCTTGATAGAGTGTGCAGTCGTCGCCGATTTCGGTGGTTTCCCCAATCACCACACCCATACCGTGGTCGATAAAGAAGCGCCGGCCGATCTTGGCACCGGGATGAATTTCGATCCCGGTCAGCCAGCGAGCGATGGCGGAGAGGAAACGGGCCAACCATTTCCAGCCCAGATTCCAGAGCGCGTGATGGACCCGGTGCAATAGCACGGCGTGAATGCCGGGGTACGCAGTGAGAATTTCAAAGACCGTGCGCGCAGCCGGATCACGGTCGAACACACAAGTGATATCTTCGCGGAGACGTTGCCAAAACCGCATAGCCAATTCATCCAGATAGCTGAAGTAAAAAAACCGCTCGTCCCAGGCGGGGTGGGGCGAGAATTATAGCAGCGGCTCGTGGTCTGGTTGTTCTGTGGTATTAACGAAACCGCACCCCATGGTGGGTAAAAAGGCGTGGAAAACCGACAAAATTGGTTTCTAACGCCACCCGGCCTAAGATTGTGAGCGGAGAGACGATAACCGTGCTCCTGGAGCAGGTGCTTCGGGTCACTGAATAATAATTTGAATAATTGAACGAGTGTGGAGGGTAGCCAGAATGAAGCCGTGGATCAATGAAGATATTTTTAAAAGTTGGACCCAGGCGCAGAAACGCTTATGGAATAGCTTGTGCTCGGCGGTGCCGTTTCAGCCGCCGGCGGGGGTCGAAGCATGGCGGGAAACCTATCTGAAAAATCTGGATGTCTGGGAAGCAGCCGTCAGGCGAACCCTGTCACAAGAAGCCAGTTGGGTCCAACGCTGGGTAGAACAGGTCGCTCAGGAAAAAGGTGCGCCCGAATTAATGACGGCTTGGGTCCGGCAGATGGAAGAAGTCCTCCAGCGCTGGGTACAAACCCAAAACCAGTGGTGGGATGAATACTTCATGGTTTTGCGGCGCGGCAGCCGGTTCATGGACCCCGATCAGGCCGGGGTGGGATCGATCTCTGTAGCCCCACCGCGTGCGGAAATCGAACCGGACAAGGCAATCAAACCGGTCGCAGTTAAAGCAGCCGCAGCCGTTGCCCCCGCTGAGAATAAGCCGATCCCACCTGTCGCACCGGCTGAACCCAGGCCGGTCCGGCCCGTCGCGCCGGCTGACATCCTGACTGAAACACCATCGGCCTCTGTGTCCGCTGAACTTGAACCTGATGATTTGAAATTGATTTCTGGCGTTGGCCCTGCCTTGGAGAAGAAATTGCACGCCCAAGGGATTAACACCTTTCGTCAACTGGCGAATTTGGCAGAGGCTGACATCGATCAACTGGAAGCCGCCATCAAAGCAACGGGCCGCATTCGTCGGGATGACTGGATCGGCCAAGCCAAAGCCCAACATGGGCAAAAATACCAAGAACAGGTTTAAACATCTTTTCTAACCGGGCTTGGTGCCCGCGTGATCGGGAGCAGATTTGCCGATGTCGGTACACACCATCGCTGCCGTGTTGGGCGGCAAAACCCCATTGGGCCAAGAGATCACCGTGCAAGGTTGGGTGCGGACCCGGCGTGATTCCAAGGCGGGCCTGTCGTTCGTGACGCTGCATGACGGTTCCAGCTTCGAGCCGTTGCAGATCATTGCTCCCGCTGAATTGCCCAACTATCAAGGTGAGGTGCTCCATCTGACCGCCGGGTGTGCGCTGCGCGTGACCGGCGAACTGATCGCCTCATCCGGCAAAGGGCAAACGGTGGAGTTGCGGGCTGCTCGGATCGAGGTTGTGGGGTGGGTCGAAGATCCCGAAACCTACCCCATCGCCCCGAAAGCGCACAGTTTCGAGTATCTGCGCAGCGTAGCCCACCTGCGGCCACGCACCAACAGCATCGGCGCTGTGGCGCGGGTGCGTCATTGCCTGGCCCAGGCGATTCATCGCTTCTTGCACGAAAACGGTTATTTTTGGGTACATACACCGATCATCACGGCCAGCGACTGCGAGGGTGCCGGTGCCTTGTTTCGGGTCAGTACGCTCGATCTGGTCAATCCACCACGCACGCCGGAGGGTGGCATCGATTTTAGTCAGGATTTCTTTGGCCGCGAGACATTCCTGACCGTTTCTGGGCAGCTCAATGTTGAAGCTTATTGTCTGGCGCTGTCCAAAGTTTACACTTTTGGCCCGACATTTCGCGCCGAGAATTCCAACACCAGCCGCCACCTGGCCGAGTTTTGGATGATTGAACCAGAAACTGCGTTCGCGGATTTGTACGCCAACGCCGATTTGGCTGAGGCGCTGTTGAAAGAGATTTTTCGCGTGGTGTTGTCTGAGCGTGCTGACGATATGGCTTTTTTTGCTCAGCGGATCGATAAGACGTGTATTCAGCGTCTGGAGCAGGTGGTCAATTCACCCTTCGAACGTCTTGATTACAGTGAAGCCATCGGTATTTTGGAGCGCTCGGTTCAATCTTTCGCGTTTCCGGTACGCTGGGGTATGGACCTACAGTCCGAGCATGAGCGCTATCTGGCGGAGGATTATGTGAAAGGGCCGTTGGTGCTGATCAATTATCCAAAAGAGATCAAAAGCTTTTACATGCGCTTGAATGATGATGGTCGCACCGTGGCAGCAATGGATGTGCTGGTGCCGGGTATCGGTGAGATTATCGGTGGTAGTCAACGCGAGGAGCGCCTGGATCTATTGGATGCACGACTTGATGAGTCGGGGATGGACAAAATGGCGTATAATTGGTACAGAGATTTGCGCCGTTACGGCAGTGTGCCCCATGCCGGATTCGGGCTGGGGTTTGAACGGACCATCAGCTATGTAACCGGTATGAGTAACGTGAGAGATGTCATTCCATTCCCGCGCACCCCTCGCGGCGCGGACTATTAGCGGTTTGCGCCGCGTTACTGCTCAGGTGTTGCCATGATCGATACCGCCACGCCAACTGTGCCCTTCCAGAGCGACGCGCGCCCCGCCAATGCACTGGCATCAGGTTGCCGATTGGACGAATACCGTATCGATACCATCTTGGGGGCGGGCGGGTTCGGCGTTACCTACAAGGCGTGGGATACCTTGTTAGAGACCTGGGTCGCCATCAAGGAATACTTTCCGGTGGAATGGTCTTTCCGCGACGCCGACGGTGTGACCGTTCATTCCAATGCCCAGGGAGGTAATACCGGCGGCAACGGCCAGATGTCCGAGTATCTCTGGGGTCTGGAACGCTTTTTAGACGAAGCACGAGTTTTGGCGCGGGTCCAACACCCGTTTGTGGTCCGGGTGAAGCGGTATTTCCGGGCGCACGGTACAGCCTATATCGTTATGGATTACGAGGAAGGGGAGTCGCTGAATGCGGTTTTACAAGATAGCGACACTTTAAGCGAAGATGAATTGCGTGGGTTGTTGGAAGACGTGTTGCCGGCGCTCCAGGCGGTGCATGAACAGGGTTTTCTGCACCGCGATATCAAGCCCTCCAATCTGTACGTGCGGGCCAGTGACCACCGCGTGATCTTGATCGATTTCGGTGCCGCGCGCGAGGCTGTGGGCCGTCACAGCAAAAATATCATCAGCTTGGTCACGCCGGGCTATTCGCCGCCGGAGCAATATGCCGCCCGCAATGATCGTCACGGACCCTGGAGCGATATCTACGCTTTGGGGGCGGTGTTGTATCGCTGCGTCACCGGCGATCCACCGGTGGAAGCGGCTGAAAGGCTGTTGGATGACTCAATGGAGCCGGCGGCGCGCGCGTGTGCCGGTCGTTACAGCGCCGGTTTGCTGAGGATGATTGACCGGGCGTTGGCAGTTCGCCCTGAACATCGGTTTAATACCGTGGCGGAGATGCAAGCCGCCTTGAACGAATCGCTGGTTAACGAACAGGATGCTGACGATACCCTGATTCTTGGGCCGTTGGCGCGGCCTAGTAACAAATCGACCCAGCCAACTTTATCCGTGTTACCGGCGACGGAATCGTTGCTCGCCACTGAAAGCGTGATGCTGGATGACGACGATTTGCGGCTGTTACCGCCTCTTGAAACCGAACGTCATGCATCTGAGCAACAGCAGGGGATGTTACAAGAGAGCGGATATGGGGAGCCGCGCGGGTCATCAGATACAGCAGACGGCACTCGCCGCAGATTCTGGCTACCACTGCTCGGTGGTGGGTTGACGCTGGCCATCACAGCGGTAGCCCTGGTGTGGCTGTGGCCTAAAGCTCCACCGGAGCGGCCCCCAGCCGTTGTCCGTTCAAGCCCGGCAACTCCATTACAGCCCACTAAACCAGCGGTCATCGCGGTTGCGCCGCCCTCTCCGAGCATACCGGCGATACCCGCTCCTGATCCTGCGGCGATTAATCCGACTGTGGGGGCATCGACTGCGGCATCGTCGCCATCGATAGCAACGCCTCCAGTATCTCCTTCGCCTAGCCTGGCGGTTCAGCCTGCGTCGGCACCTGAACCCGTGCCGCCGGCATTGCCCACACCGACGCCCTCGCCTGGGGTGCCGGCTGCATTGACTGAACCCCCCGTTGTGAAAACGCCAATCAGCGAGCCTGCGGTGGGCGTAGCGCCGACCGAGAGTCCGGGTCCAGAGGTAGCGCCGACTGGAACAAGGGTTGCGCCAGTAGGAGAAAAGGTTGGCGTAAGAGATGGAACGATTGAATCTGAGGCAGTTGCAGCGCCTCCCGCTGGCAATTCTCACAAGCCTGCTCCAGCCGTGACTGGGCGTTCTTCATCGCCAAAATCTGCATCGACCGTCAAACTGGTGGAGGAGCCAGACATCAAGCCAGCCGGTAAAGGCATGGTCGCCGGTAAGGGGAATGCCCGACCGAGCGAGGCTGATACCCCCAAGTCCCGCACGGCTCGCCGGCAGGCAGCCAAAAAACGTAGCCGGACCCAGCCGGTAGGAGTTGCCCACGGAACGGCCGCTCCAGCAAAATCAACTTCTGGCCCGATAGTTGCTAATCCTTGGGAGACGCCCACTTCGACCGGGTTTAACTCAAAATGAAATTCCCTAAGTGGCCGTTTTCCCAACGCGAGCGAACGCCGAAAGTCGTCTTTGCCCCGGCCCGCTTTATTCGGACTGATGCGCTGGAAAAGGATGCACTTCGGTTACGTTCACCGTCGTGCCGAGTGGGTCGGGCTGTTGGAAACGATATTCGTTTCGATAACGATACAGTCTCAGGTCATCATGCAGAGATTTACCATCTTCCAGATGGGACCTTTCAGATTTGTGACCTCGATTCTACCAACGGAACTTGGGTGAACGGCCAACGGATTCGCGCCGTGCTACTGAAAAACGGTGACATTGTGGAATTAGGCGAAGTGCGCCTCTACTTCCGGTCTGAGAAAAACTGAATGGCCATGCGTTTTTGGCTGGAGAACAGAGATGCCCCTCTATCGAAATCTGAATAGTCGAAATCTGAATACAGGATTAGTGCCTCCTTTAGTGGGCGAGCCGACCCGCCGTATCGCCCGCCCCGAGGCAGCGGCCAAGTCATGCTCTAAAACATCCCGCCTCAAGGGGACCTCCAGGGCGCCTTTGACGGGTCTCTCGGCGGCTCCAGCCGTTTCGTCAGGTCCAATCGTAGGCTGGCTTGCGGTCATCGCAGGTCCGGGGCGTGGTCAAGTGCTGGCACTGCACTACGGAGTCAATGATATCGGTCGCAGCGATAAATCGCGGGTCCGGTTGGATTTCGGCGACAGCGCCATCATGCCGGATAGCCACGCAGCCATTATCTATACCGCGCGCTCGCGCCGATTTTATCTGCAATCGCTGACCGCCGAAGTCGAGCTGAATGGCCAACCGGCCCAAGAGTCCTTGGAATTAGCTGGGGGTGCAATATTGCAATTGGCGCAAACCCGATTACGGTTTGTGCCGCTGTGCGGTGCGGACTTCGACTGGCGCGACGACGACTAAGTTGTGGGGGCAACATTATGGTGGCGTGGGTGCATGACGGAGGCATGGTGCAGGGTCAGCGTTCCAAGCAAGAGGATGACTACGGCGTGTTCGAATTACCGCCTCAGTTGGAAGCGGGCGACATGCTACTCGTTCTTGCCGATGGGATGGGCGGCGAACAGGCGGGTGCGCTGGCTAGCGCACTGGCGGTTCGCAGTTTTATCGAAACCTATGACATCGTGCCGCCGACCAGTGTGCCTGAGCGTCTTGAGCGCACCTTACACCACGTCAACGGGCGGATGGCCTTGGAGGTGACGACCGATCCAGAGCATTTGAGCGGCATGGGCTGCACGCTCTTGGCAGTGGTTTTGGCTGAGGAAGGTTTATATTGGATCAGCGTCGGAGATTCCCCGCTCTGGTTGTGGCGGCGGGGCAGTTTGCATCGGTTAAATGAGGATCATGCCTATCGGAGAGTTCTGGCTAGACAGGTGAGCGTGGGCAAGATCAGTGCGCAGGAGGCGGCCTGTCATCCAGATCGTAACGCATTGATCAGTGTCGTCACTGGAGAAAGCTTGCAACTGGTCGATCTATCGCGCGAGCCGTTTCCCTTGGAACCAAACGATCAGATCTTGCTGGCCAGCGATGGATTACTGACGCTGACCGAGCGGGAAATCGCCGCCGCGCTCAAAGCGGCCCGTAGCTCGCGCTCCCCCTGTCAGCGATTATTGGCGGCAGTCGGATCGCATGAGCATCCCTATCAGGACAATACTACGGTTCTTTGGGCTAAACGGGCCTGTGCGCCGACGGAGAAGTCGTTTTGGCCGCTGAAATGGACGCGCGGCGTTTTGAATGGTTAGTCTCTGGGCGTGGCTGACAGTGATTGACGGTTGGCCACCGCCGGCCCTGGTCGGTTTGGATGATCGCGTAGGGGTTGTTGCCGCTACCGGAGGGTACGGCACTGTGGAGTTGGCGCACTCGGCACGGAGTTAAGCGTTGTCTGCTTCCCGGCAATGGGCTAAATAGTTGACCGCTACACCAGCGCTTAGCCAATAACGGTGCAACAAAGGATTGTAATGCATACCAATGAGATGCTGGACAGTCAGCCCGGCGGATCGTGCCCAGCTTGCCAGTTCCGAGGGGCGGATAAATTTTCGGTAATCGTGCGTGCCTTTCGGCAGGAGTCGTAAAACATATTCTGCGCCGATGACCGCCAGCCAATAGGCTTTCGGATTACGGTTGATGGTGGAGAAAAATACATGGCCACCGGGTTTAAGCAGCCGGGCGCAGGCGGCGATAGTGGACGCCGGATCGGGTACATGCTCCAGCATCTCCATGCAGGTTACTATCTCGAAGCGGCCGGGTTCACTGTCGGCCAGTTCCTCGGCGGTAATCTGGCGATAGCTTAAGGTTGCGCCGGATTCCAGTTGATGCAGCCGCGCCACCGCCAGCGGTGCTTCCCCCATGTCGATGCCGGTGACTTCGGCGCCCCGCAAGGCCATGCTTTCGGCCAAGATACCCCCACCGCAGCCTACATCAAGCACTCGTTTGCCGGCCAGGCCGCCGCTGCGCTCGTCGATGTAATGAAGGCGCAATGGGTTGATATCGTGCAGCGGTTTGAACTCACTGTCCGGGTCCCACCAGCGACTGGCGAGTTCCTCAAATTTGGCGATTTCCTGAAAATCCACATTCGGGTGGGCAGTCGTCATATCCGGATTCACTGAGGGTTAATGAGGGTGAAAAGGCTAACAATGTAGACCGAGGTGGGGAGATTTTACGCCCGGCGTTCGATGGCGATTTTTTTCCGCCAGCCTCGCGCCCGCTGAATCAAATCCGGGCCATCCAGGGTCATCAGCTCGCGGTTGGCGAGCACTCGTTGGCCGGCAATCCAGACATCGGTGACTTGATGGCGGCTGGTGGCGTAGACCAATTGTGAAATCGGGTGATAGACCGGTTCAGTTTCGGGCTGGCATAAATCAATGGCGACGATATCAGCGGCTTTGCCCGGTTCTAGCGAACCGATTTGATCAGCCAGGCCGAGCGCACGCGCCCCGTTGAGGGTCGCCATGCGTAATACGCGGGCCGCCGGCAAGGCGGTGGGATCGCCGGCCACCGCTTTGCCCAGCAGAGCGGCAATGTGCATCTCGCCGAATAGGTCAAGATCGTTGTTGCTGGCCGCGCCGTCGGTACCGATGCCGATATTGACACCGGCGGCGTCCAGGCGAGCGGACGGGCAAAAGCCGCTGGCCAATTTAAGATTAGATTCTGGGCAATGGGCGACATGCACGCCGGTATGCGCCAGCGTTTCGATCTCGGCCGGTTCCAATTGGGTCATATGGACAGCCAACAAGCGTGGCGACAACAAGCCTAGCTTTTCGAGTTGGGCTAAGGGTCGGCAGCCGTGCTTGGCTTGAAATTGCTCAACTTCCGCAGCGGTTTCGTGGACGTGTATATGAATCGGCAGGTTAAGGTCTTCTGCCAGCCGACCGATCCGTTCGAGGGCTGACGCTGAAACGGTGTAAGGCGCGTGAGGTGCCAGCGCGGTGCGGACCAGGGGATCGGCGCGTAAACTCTCGTGTAGTTGCAAACCCTTGGTCAAATATTCATCCATGTGGCTTGCGTAACTTGTAGGAAAATCGAAGGCGATCAGGCCCACGCAGGCCCGTATTCCGCATTCTTGCGCTGCCGTCGCCACCACATCGGGGAACATATACATATCGTTGAAACAGGTGGTGCCGCCGCGCAGCATTTCGGCCATCGCTAATCGAGCACCGTCACGGACAAAGCTGCGGCTCACCCAGCGCGCCTCAACCGGCCAGATATGATCTTGCAGCCATTTCATCAGCGGTAAATCATCCGCTAGACCCCGTAGCAAGGTCATGCTGGCATGGGTGTGGACGTTGATCAGACCCGGGATCAGGACGTGTTTATCGAGATCGAGACAAGTATCGGCTTGGTAACGAGTCGCCGCTTCCGCCTGCGGGAGGATGGCGAGAATACGGCCATCTTGGATTGCGATGGTGTGGTGTTCGAGTACACGTTGTTCCGGTTCGACAGGAACGATCCAGCGGGCATTGAGCAGAGTGGCGACAGCTTGCGGCATTCGCGGTTCTCCGGATAAGGACTCCGGATTATAGACTCGAACCACAGAACAGTAATAAAAAAACGCCCCGGCAAGCCGGGGCGCAATTCAGACCGGATTAACCGGCTGAGTGAGGCAAATTACTCGCGGCACATTTCCGTGAGGGTCGTGATTTCTACCCGACGGTTTTGCGCACGGCCTTCCGGGTTATCTCTACCGTTGGGCAGGGTGTTGGGCGCGACCGGTTGCGATTCACCCATGCTGCTGGTCCGCAGTTTGCTGCTGGGGATATTTCTGGAAGCCAGATAGCTGGCTACCGTGTCCGCACGGCGCTGGCCTAACCGCATGTTGTAGGCATCGGTACCCTTGGCGTCGGTGTGACCGACCACTTTAATACCGGAAACCCGCTCGGCACGATTGATATCGGAGGCGAGCTGGTCGAGTCTGGCACGACCGCGTGGTTTGATCTCGGAGCGATCAAAGTCGAATAGCGTATCGGTGCCCAAAGTCACCTTTTCGCATTGGGCAGCCGGTTGCTCAACGGAAGCACCGCCGCCGCATTCCGGCACATCTTTCTCCGGTGTCCACCACGGAGTGCGGATGCAGCGGCCGTAGGGGTCTTTGACAATCTTGTCCCAAGGATCGACCGCATAGATGCAGCCATACTTGTTGATCGCATGGGCAGGCACGGCGGCAAACAGCACCACTGTAGCAGCCAAGCCCAAGCCAAGCTTATGCAGTTTCGTTTTCATCGATATACTCTCCCAAATAGGCACCAAAAATTTCTGTGCGCGGTACGTTAACAAACAATCTCGGTCACGGAAACCGGGGTCGGTCAAACCGCGATCATTGATTTGGCCAGTATACCGACCGATGAATACCGCATGCGGCAATTCGGCCGGCCATGATGGGTAATGATACAACTTTGTGTCAGAATTGCAAAAAATGTTGTACCAACAATAAATGAGTTAATTTTGCGCGTCATTTCGGTATTTTGGCAAGAAATTTTTGCGATAACCGCCGGTAAGTTTAGTTGCTCATGAGAGGCCCATGTAGAGTATTTCTCGGTTTTCCATCTTGCAGCGCAAGCGCTGTTCGAGATTTTTACCGAAAATAAACTCTGATTTGCAAGCTCCCCTTTCAAGGAAATGATCGTGTATGGGGAGGCTCAAAATCGTCCATACTGTTTCGCCCAATCACGGGCGCGGATTGAAATAAACCCAATATGCCTTTTGCATCTGATCGGGTACGCGCTGTCGCCTGGCGCGAAGAGGCCCTTGAACTGTTAGACCAGCGGCTGTTACCTGGCGAGATACGCTATCAGCGGTTGCTGAGCGCTGAGGAGGTGGCCCAGGCGATCCGCGAGATGGTGGTGCGGGGTGCGCCGGCCATTGGGATTACCGCCGCTTATGGGGTGGTGTTGGCGGCCAAAGCCCGCTATCACCAAGACCCACCGCATTGGCGAGAACTGGTCGAGGCGGATATACGCCAATTGGCGGCGTCTCGGCCGACCGCTGTCAATTTGTTTTGGGCGCTACAGCGCATGGGACAGCGTATTAAAAACGTGGAAGGCCCTCCGGTAGCCCAGTTGCTCGCCGAAGCGCAAGCGATCCATCAGGAGGATATCACCGCCAATCAGCGCATGGGCGAGCTGGGCGCGGCGCTGCTGGGCGAGCGAACTGCGGTATTGACCCATTGCAACGCCGGGGCGCTGGCGACCGGCGGTTACGGCACGGCGTTGGGGGTGATCCGCAGCGGATTCGCGGCCGGGCTGATTGAGCGGGTTTATGCCGACGAGACGCGACCGTGGCTGCAAGGTGCTCGACTCACTGCCTGGGAATTGATGCAGGACGGCATTCCAGTCACGCTGCTGGCTGATGGCGCGGCCAGCGCTTTGCTGCATCAGGGCAAAGTGTGCTGGGTGATCGTCGGCGCGGATCGAATTGCGGCTAACGGTGATGTCGCCAACAAGATCGGCACTTACCATCTGGCCATTGCCGCCCGCTATCACGGCGTGCGGTTCATGGTGGTGGCTCCGGCATCGACCGTCGATATAAGCCTTCAGGATGGAACCGCTATTCCTATTGAACAACGCGCCGCTGAGGAGCTACTGAGCTTGGGCGGACAACCGGTTGCGGCGGCTGGTGCAGAGGTCTGGAATCCATCGTTCGATGTAACCCCAGCGGCATTGATTGATGCCTTAGTCACGGAGCGCGGCGTGGTGTTGAGGCCAGACGGGGAGAAGATGGCGGGACTGATGGCCCCTGCAACGAACGGCTAACAATCAAGGAAGATTCAAAAACGGCGGGCAAATTCCGCTACGTTGCCCGCCGTCAGCGATCACTGCTTAGATTGCCAGGGATTTACCTTTGGAACCCAAGTCTGCAAAGGCTTCGTTCAGACGCGCGACCATGTTTTCTTCGGCAGCGCGCAGATATTTACGCGGGTCGTAGTACTTCTTGTACGGCTTGTCGGTTTCGGGATCAACCTGATACAAGAAGGCCTTGGGATTGGCGGTGACGAACTTGCCGATGGCTTCCGAATAGGCGAATTGCAAGTCGGTGTCGATGTTCATCTTGAACACGCCATAGCTGACCGCCTGGGTGATCTTGTCCTTTTCTGAACCAGAACCGCCGTGGAACACTAGGTTGAGCGGCTTGCCAGCGGTTTTATGCCGTTGCTCGATCAGCGCCTGGGAGTTCTTGAGGATTTCTGGCCGCAGTTGCACATTGCCCGGCTTATAGACGCCATGCACGTTGCCGAAAGAGGCGGCGACCGAGAAATGGCCGATGGGGGATAGCCGCTCGTAGGCTTGCAGCACGTCATCTGGCTGGGTGTAAAGGTGGGAATTGTCGGCGCTCTCATCCATTTCCTTGCCGATGCCGTCTTCTTCGCCGCCGGTCACGCCCAATTCGATTTCCAGGCTCATGTTCAACGGCGCCATCCGCTTGAGGACGCGGGCGCACTCGTTCAAATTGAATTCCATGGATTCTTCCGACAAATCCAGCATGTGCGAGCTGAACAGCGGTTTGCCGTGCTGTTTGAAGAAGGCTTCGCCGTGATCCAGCAGCGCATCGACCCAGGGGATCAGGCCCTTATTGGCATGGTCGGTATGCAGCACCGCACATACGCCATAATGCTCGGCCATGAGGTGAACGTGTTGCGCCGCCGACACCGCACCCAGGATTTTAGCCTTGGTGCCGTCTTTCAGTCCTTGTCCAGCATAGAATTGAGCGCCGCCGTTGGAAAGCTGAATGATCACGTCGGCTTGATTTTTAGCAGCTGCTTCCAGCACCGCATTGATGGTGCTGCTGCTGCTGACGTTGACTGCGGGTAGAGCGTAGCCCCCGGCCTTGGCGGCGGCCACTAAGGTCAGATAATCCTTGCCAGTAACAACACCGGGTTTAAGTTGCGCCATGAATGAATCCTCGCCGTGTGAATCGTTATGATTAAACAACATGAATAGCACAAAGCAGTATAGCTGCTCGACTGTCGCCATCAAAGCCAGATACCGGCCATCCACAGCCTTTCAACCCGAAGGGCTAACTTAAATCAGGCGACCCGTCGGTGATCAATTGCTGCTTGAGTCAGGATGAACCAGAATAACTCATTATAAAAGTGGCTTTTGGTGCTGTCTAATCACGTTAAACCCTGAGGAGGCTACATTTCATCATGGCTAAAACTGCTGAACTTTTGGGCGCCAATGCCGAGCACCTGCTTGGACATGTCTGCAAAACCATCCCCAAGGAATCGCTGCACTTGCCGGGGCCGGATTTCGTGGATCGCGTTTTCGCCGCCTCTGACCGCAACAACCGGGTGCTGGGCAACCTGCAACGGATGTTCGGTGGCGGACGCTTGGCTGGCACCGGTTTTCTCTCCATTTTGCCGGTGGATCAGGGTATCGAGCATTCCGGCGGCGCCAGCTTCGCCAAGAACCCGATTTATTTCGATCCTGAGAACATTGTCAAACTGGCAATGGAGGGCGGCTGTAATGCGGTCGCTTCGACCTATGGCGTGCTGGGCATGGTTTCCCGCAAATACGCCCACAAGATTCCGTTCATGGTCAAGATCAACCATAACGAGTTGCTGACCTTCCCCAACAAAGCCGACCAGATCATGTGGGGCACCATCAAGGAAGCCTACGATATGGGCTGCGCGGCCGTGGGCGCGACCATTTACTTCGGTTCTGCCGAGAGCGGGCGGCAAATTGTGGAGGTGGCGAAAGCCTTCCAAATGGCCCACGAATTGGGCATGGCTACCGTGCTGTGGTGTTATCTGCGCAATAACGCCTTCAAAACCAAAGAAAAGGACTACCACGTTTCCGCCGACCTGACCGGCCAGGCTAATCACCTGGGCGTCACCATCGAAGCCGACATCATCAAGCAGAAACTGCCGGAAAATAACGGCGGCTTTGAAGCGCTGAATATGGGCGGCTCCAGTTACGGCAAGTTCGATAAGAAGATTTACACCGAGCTGGCGAGCGATCATCCGATTGATCTTTGTCGCTATCAAATCGCCAACTGCTACATGGGTCGCGCGGGCCTGATCAATTCCGGCGGCGAATCCAAGGGTGCGGGCGACTTGGAGGCGGCGGTGATGACGGCGGTCATCAACAAGCGGGCGGGTGGTATGGGTCTGATCTCCGGCCGCAAAGCTTTCCAGCGGCCAATGAAAGAAGGCGCAGCTATTTTGAACGCCATTCAGGATGTGTATCTCGATTCGAGCGTAACGGTTGCCTGATCAGCTAGCGGCGGCCTTTCCTTAAAAAGCCTCGCCCAGCGCGAGGCTTTCACCGAGTCTCCTAAGCCGACTGCATGGCGGGTGACTTGCATCCGCTGCGCCGCTACAATCCCTCTCTTTTGTCAGTTTGGTGCGGAGACGGCCGTCATGCAGGAACTCAATCCCTATTTCAACCTGATTAGCGACTTGCGGGGGCGCTGTGCGTCTCTCAGGGGGTACCTTTGACTTCGAGACCAAGCGCGAGCGGTTGGATGAGGTCAACGGCGAATTGCAGGAACCCAATGTTTGGAACGATCCAGAACGGGCGCAGGCGCTTGGCAAGGAGCGGGCGCAACTGGAAGCGGTCGTTAATCGGCTGGCAAGTCTTGACCGAGGCTTGAACGAAGTCGCCGAATTGTTATTGCTGGCTGGAGAAGAAGGTGACGAGGCGGCGGTAACAGAGGTGGTGCGGGATTTAGAGCGGTATGCGGGCGTGGTGGCCGATCTCGAATTTCAGCGGATGTTTTCAGGCGAACTGGACGCCAATAATGCGTTTCTTGATATTCAGGCCGGTTCCGGCGGCACTGAAGCGCAAGACTGGGCCGATATGTTGCTGCGGATGTATCTGCGCTGGGGCGAGCGGCGCGGCTTCAAAACCGAATTACTGGAAGTGACGCCGGGCGAAGTCGCCGGTATCAAGAGCGCTAGCATCAGCTACGAGGGCAGCTACGCTTATGGTTGGCTGCGCACTGAAACCGGTGTGCATCGCTTGGTGCGCAAATCACCATTCGATTCCGGCAACCGGCGGCATACCTCCTTCGCGGCCGTGTTTGTGTCCCCGGAAGTAGACGATGACATTGAAATAGACATCAATCCCGCCGATTTGCGGGTCGATGTGTTTCGGGCCTCTGGCGCTGGTGGCCAGCACGTCAACCGCACGGAATCCGCCATTCGTATTACGCATTTGCCGACCAACATCGTGGTGCAGTGCCAGAATGACCGTTCCCAGCACAAGAATCGCTCCACCGCGATGAAGCAGCTCAAGGCCAAGCTATACGAGTTGGAGATCCAAAAGCGCAACGCCAAGGCCCAGGCGGTGGAAGACTCCAAGTCAGACATCGGTTGGGGGAGCCAGATTCGTTCCTATGTGCTGGATCAGTCCCGTATCAAGGATTTGCGCACCAATATCGAAACCAGTAATACCCAAGTGGTGTTGGATGGTGATCTCGACCAATTTATCGAAGCCAGCTTAAAAAGCGGTTTGTAATCAAAAATTAATGGATGGGTGCGCCATGTCTACTGAGTCCGAGGTTACGCCTTCAGAACTGACCGAACTGCTGGATGAAAATAAGCTGATCGCCCTGCGCCGTCAGAAATTGACCGAATGGCGTCAACAAGGCAACGCCTATCCCACCGATTTCCGCCGCGATTCATTGGCGGCCGAACTGCACGCGGCGTATGGCGGAAAGGATCATGCTGAGTTGGAAGCCAATCCGGTACGAGTTGCCGTTGCTGGACGGATGTTGGCCAAGCGGATCATGGGCAAGGCGAGTTTTGCCCGGTTACGCGATATGTCCGGCGATATACAGATATTTATTCAGAAAAGTGCGGTGCCGGAAGGTCGCTACGAGGCGTTCAAGAATTGGGATTTGGGCGATATTCTCGGCGCCGAAGGTGTGGTGTTCAAAACCAAGACCGGCGAACTGTCCGTTAAAGTCGATACGCTGCGCTTGCTGACTAAATCGCTGCAACCCTTGCCGGAAAAGTTTCACGGGCTGGCCGATCAGGAAACCTGCTACCGACAGCGTTATGTGGACTTGATCATGAACGAGTCTACACGCGCCACGTTCAAGCTGCGCTCGGCCATCATCGCCCACATCCGTGAGTTCTTTAACCAGCGCGGTTTTTTGGAAGTCGAGACGCCGATGATGCAGCCGATCCCCGGCGGCGCGGCGGCGCGGCCGTTTATCACCCATCACAACGCGCTGGATATGCAATTGTATCTGCGCATCGCGCCGGAACTGTATTTGAAACGGCTGGTGGTCGGCGGTTTTGAGAAGGTTTACGAGATCAACCGCAATTTCCGCAACGAAGGTTTATCGACCCGCCATAATCCCGAATTCACCATGCTGGAGTTCTATCTGGCCTATGCCGATTACCGGGATTTGATGGATTTGACCGAAGCGTTGTTGCGCGGTATGGCGCAAACGCTACTCGGCAACACCCAATTGCACTATCAGGGCGGATCCTGCGATTTTGGCCAGCCCTTCCAGCGGTTGACGGTCAAAGAGGCCATTTTACGCTTCAATCCTGAGCTGACGGCCGCGCAACTTGATGAGTTGGCCACCGCGCGCCGGATCGCGGAAGGCTTGGGGATAAAAATTCAAGCCGATTATGGTTTGGGTCGGGTGCAACTGGAGATTTTCGAGCAGACGGTCGAGCATCAATTGCGTCATCCGACCTTTATCACCGCGTATCCGACCGAAGTATCACCCTTGGCCCGCCGTAACGATGCTGATCCCAGCATCACCGACCGTTTCGAGTTGTTCATCGGTGGGCGAGAAATCGCCAACGGCTTTTCCGAGTTGAACGACCCGGAAGATCAGGCGGAACGGTTCCGCAAGCAAGCCGACGCCAAAGCCGCCGGTGATGCCGAAGCCATGCACTACGACGCCGACTACATCCGGGCGCTGGAATACGGTTTGCCGCCAACGGCAGGGGAGGGCATCGGCATTGACCGGCTGGTTATGCTGTTCGCCGACGTTCCATCGATCCGAGACGTGCTGCTGTTCCCGCACCTGCGGCCGGAGTGAGTCGGTTTGCGGGTGGCGTTTGGGGATCAGCTCACTGCCGGCAAGCCGCAGAAGGCCTTTCTGATTCCGGATAACAACCTGAAGGCGCATCACGTCAGGTAGTGGCCTACTGGTTGCGGGACCGCCGTGAACAGAACGCACGATCAAAAAATTGGCGGGACGAGACGAAATCGCCAAATTATTGACATGCTGGTAACCGATCAGCAATATTTGCTCAAAAAATCGCATATTCACATATTTTTAGAATGGGCATCGATATTGCATATCTCGTCTCCAGCCGAGACTGACACGGCCTACAGACCTAACACCCGAACAATAGCAAATAAATCTATATCGTTATTGAAAATAAATAGCGATCCAGATTTTATATATCTTTAATTTTAAGGAATATAAGGTACTCAATGTGAATACGAATTGGTTTTCTGGATTAAAGCTAGGGCTAAAATTACAAATTACTACTTTGTTACTTGCCATTGCTTTGAGTATATTTGGATTTTTTTATCTGAATATTCAGTCACAAATTGCTTTTCAAAATAATCAAATTAGTGAAATACAAAAACAAAGCGCTTCCACAACTGAGTACCTAACGACAGTTTTAGGGTTTCTTGGTGAAGTTATCAATATTGATTCATTGGTCACGGCAAGAAAAAAATTTGAAGAAAAAGTTAACGCATTAGCCATCGAAGAGACAAAGCGTATCGAGAATAATGTCTCAAAGGGCGATATATTGATCAAACGCAATAACGAATTATTTTCTGAAGTTGAGAAGTTAACTGAGAGTTCGATTACAGCATCAAATAAGTTCATTAATGAAATGTCCGTACGGTTGGCTGATGCGGCAACAGAGAAAGAGGTTACAAAACTTGAAAGGCTAGTGATCGCTGGCGCCAGCTTAAATTCCAATTCTAATCATATTATCCAAAAGAAGTTTCTTGAAATCAAACTGGGTCGCGGAAAACCTGACCAACTTATCGAGCTTCTCGATCAAAGCATCAAAAATGCTGAAAAGGATGTTGAGAACCTAAAAGGCACACCTTTTGAAAATCTTGTGGTTCAGGCGCGACAAAACAATTTAAGAATCAAAGAAATTGGGCTAGAATATATTAGTAATATCGCCCTTCTACAGAAATTACGTTCAGAAACAGAATCAACTCGCTTAGCAGTTACAGAAACATTACTCCAACGTGCTGGCGATAGTATCAAGACTGCTTTTTCCTCGATTAGCTCCTCGCTGACTCTTCAACTTCTGATTTTGGGTTCCTTAATTTTGCTTGTAGCTTTGATTCAAGCGGGGTTAGCTCGTTCGATCGGTCAATCGATGACGATCCTCACCGAACAGATCGAACAGATGGCTAAAGGTAAGATCGTTCGAATAGCGGAGGAAAAGCTGCTTAAACGAGAAGATGAAATCGGCAAGGCAACTTCGGCGCTGGACACTTTTGTCAATATGTTTGGAGGTGTTATTGCGACTGTGCAAACCACAACTGGAACTGTCAATTCCGCCGCGGCCGAGATTGCGCGAGGGAGCGGGGACTTGGCGCAGCGGACGGAAGAGCAGGCGTCGGCGCTGGAGGAGACGGCCTCGTCGATGGAGGAGCTGACGGGGACGGTGAAGCAGAGCGCGGAGAACGCGGGGCAGGCGAACCGGCTGGCGGGGGCGGCGCGGGCGCAGGCAGAGCAGGGGGGGCAGGTGGTGGAGCAGGCGGTGGCGGCGATGGGGGCGATCCACCAGAGCAGCAAGAAGATCGCCGACATCATCGGGGTGATCGACGAGATCGCCTTCCAGACCAACCTGCTGGCGCTGAACGCGGCGGTGGAGGCGGCGCGCGCGGGCGAGCAGGGGCGGGGCTTTGCGGTGGTGGCCGGGGAGGTGCGCAAGCTCGCCCAGAGGAGCGCGGACGCGGCCAAGGAGATCAAGGCGCTGATCACCGACAGCGTGGCCAAGGTGGAGGGCGGCGGGCAGCTGGTGGAGCGCTCCGGGCAGACGCTCCAGGAGATTGTCGTCTCGGTGAAGAAGGTGAGCGACATCGTGGCGGAGATGGCCGCCGCCAGCCGGGAGCAGGCCTCGGGGATTGAGCAGGTCAACCGGGCGATCCTGCAGATGGACCAGACCACCCAGCAAAACGCTGCCCTGGTCGAGCAGACCGCCGCCGCCAGCCACGCCATGGGCGAACAGGCCCAACACCTCCAACAGCTCATGGCCTTCTTCAAGCTCGATGACAAGGCCACATCGGGCACACCTAACACAGCCAGTAAGGCTGTCCTGCCTCAAGCGGCGACGGCAACCTCCCCATCCGCCAAGGCGCGTTCCGACTTGCGGCCCGTGCCCGGCGTCGCCTCGCGCCCGAGCAACCCCAAGCCCCGCCCCGCCACCCGCCCGGCCCCGGCCGAGAAAAAGACCGCCACCGCGCCCGAGGAGTGGGAGGAATTTTAAGCTGGCCTTAACGAGTCATTCGACATTTAAAAAACAAGTAACCCCGCACCAAGTTGCGGGGTTATTGATCAAAAAGCCTCAAATTATTTTGAAGCTCGATAAAATTGTTTCACTTCAGAAGCTAGCAATAAATTTAAACAAGAATTTATTGCCTTTAAAGCGATTTTCGGCGGTCGTTTCGGAATTCCAACTGCCGACAAAGCTCATGTGATTGTAATCGTATTTGATGGCCGGCCCTAAGGCAAATACCTTTCCACGATTTCCGTTCGACTCAACGGCTTTTCCGTTTATCTTATCGTCGGTCGTCTGCTGGAGATAATAACCTCCCAAACCCGCCGCCCACGGACCAAAATGCTGGCCGATCAAATAATCCAGATGAAACTCATTACCAGACTGGTAATTCGTATCATCATTTTTGGTTTTAATGTTATACATCAGCTTGGCCGATGCTTCAAAACCATTCGGTGAAAGATAGCTAAATGCCAAAACTGGCTCGAAGCTGAAGTAGTTAGCACCGATGCTGTCGGTAGGGTCGGTGCTGTCGTATTTTCCCGTGGGTAAATTAATGTCCAGCCCGGCCGTAACATGCCATTCTGGCGAAAGATGCCAGCCGATGATGATTGGATCAATGGTAATATCGCCCAGGCCAAAGACATCGCCGTCGCCGATGCTGGGAATTGGAGTTTCCAAACTCTGATAGACCAAAGGCACTATCGCATGCATAGCCCAAGCACCGCCCAAAATTTGATAATTGCTGACATAAACATAACGGAAGGCATTAAAAACTGCGCTTACGTTTAGGTCCGGCACTTTGTCGCCTTGATTATCGCGGTAGTCGCCTCCGTAATAACCGAGGTAATTCATAAAATAATGGCCGGCGGGCGGCAGCGCCCCCGATAAAAAATTTTCGATACCGTTAGGGTATTGGTCGGGTCCCTCCTTAGCTAAACTGAATGGACTCGCTAGAACGGCGGCTGTTGCAAGCAACATAACATGTTGAGTTTTCATTCTAAGCTCCAATAAAATATTTTACATTTATCAATTTAGGAGTTACGCAGTTGGATCTCTAACGCTCTGATTTTAAAAGAAATCGACTTGTGCGGCAGACAACCGAAATCTTCTATTAATCAATCACTTAGAATTTCAACTGCGTAACTCCTACAATTATTAAATGGTTTTAAATCGCGTTATTCAAACAAGCGATGAAACTGTTCTCAACCATCGCTTGAAGCAAAGCAGATACCATGCCAGCTATTGAATACAGTTCAAAACCCTTAAACCGTAAAGCTGTTTATGCATGGACGCAGTCTGTCCCCGATTTCACTCGGGGTTCATTGCAGGCAGGTGTGAACCCGTGTTCAGGTACTTGTTAAATCTCGACCAGCGTCCCCAACTCGACCACGCGGTTGGTGGGAATACGGAAGAAATCGGTGGCGCTCTGGGCGTTGCGCAGCATCCAGATGAAATACAGCTCGCGCCACAACATCATCGGCGGCGCCAGTTTCGGCACCACCACCTCACGGCTGAGGAAGAACGAGGTTTTTTCCATCTCGAAGGCCAAGCCTTTCTCACCGCACAACTCCAGCGCCTGGGGAATGTCCGGCTGCTCCATGAAGCCGTAACGGATAAACACCCGATAAAAACTTTGGCCGAGATCGGTGATTTCAATGCGCTCCGCATCGGTGACCGAGGGAACCTCAGCGGTGAGAACGGTCACGAACACGCTGCGGGCGTGCAGCACTTCATTATGCTTGATGTTATGCAGCAGCGCCGACGGTGCGCCTTCGGGTCGGCTGCTGAGATAAACGGCGGTGCCGCTGATGCGGGACAAGCTGCGCTTTTCAAGCGACTGGATGAACTGGTTGAGCGGCATGGTGAGGTTGCCCATCTCCTTGAACAGCAGTTGCCGTCCCCGCCGCCAGGTGGTCAACGTGGTGAAAGAGGCCAAAGCGATGATGATCGGGAACCAGCCGCCTTGGAAGAGCTTGATGGCGTTGGCGGAGAAGAAGGCTACGTCAATGAGCAACAAGGTCAAAAGCAGCGGTGCGGCCAGCCAGGGATTCCAGCGCCACGCCAGGAAAATGACGAAGGAGACCAAAATGGTGTCGATCATCATGGTGCCGGTTACCGCGATGCCGTAGGCCGCCGCCAGGTTACTGGAGGACTGGAAGCCGAACACCAGCGCCATGACGGCGATATACAGCGTCCAATTGGTGAAGGGGACGTAGATTTGCCCGGCTTCCATGTGCGAGGTATGGACGATCTTCATGCGCGGCAAGTAGCCGAGTTGCACCGCTTGGCGAGCGACCGAAAACGCCCCTGAGATTACCGCCTGCGAGGCGATGACAGTTGCCGCCGTGGCTAGCGCCAACATCGGAATCAAAGCCCAGGAAGGCGCTAACAAATAGAACGGATTTTCAATCGCCGTCGGCTGCTTGAGCAACAGAGCGCCCTGGCCATAGTAGTTCAACACCAGCGCCGGTAACACGAAGCTAAACCAAGCCAGGCGGATCGGGAATTTGCCGAAATGGCCCATGTCGGTGTAAAGCGCCTCGCCGCCGGTGACCGCCAGCACAATCGCGCCGAGGGCAAGAAAGCTTTCCCAGGGATGGCGAGCCAGAAACTCAAGCGCATAGAGCGGGTTGAGGGCCGCCAAAACAGCGGGCGCTTGCAAAATGCTGAACAAGCCGAGCAAACCAAGTACGCCAAACCACGCGCACATGATCGGGCCGAAGAAGCGACCCACCACGCCAGTCCCATGTTTTTGAATCGAAAACAGCGCGGTTAACACAACGGCAGTAATCGGTAGGATGTAATCCTTCAGGCCCGGCGCGACCACGTTCAGCCCTTCGACTGCGCTCAATACCGAGATCGCCGGTGTGATCATGCTATCGCCATAAAACAGCGCGGCGGCGAAGATGCCGAGCATGGTGACAAACCAGGTGGCCGGCGAATTCTTGGTCATTTCGGTCACGCGGGCCAGCAGAGCTAAACTGCCACCTTCGCCCCGATTGTCGGCGCGCATGATGATGGCGACGTATTTCAGCGTCACCAAGGCCATGATGGTCCAGAAGATCAGGGATAAGACGCCGAGGATGCTCTCCGGCTCAACCGGTATCGGATGAGAGCCAGTGAAGGTTTCCTTGAGGGCGTAAAGTGGACTGGTGCCAATGTCGCCGAAAACAACGCCGATGGTTCCTATGATCAGCGCTGACGAGCGGCTTTTTTCATGCGTGGACATCGTGCTAGCCCTCTCTGGTTATTGTTATTCGCACTCCGGCCGGCTCCGGACTCATCGTCTCTTCGGGCGATGATGCAACGCATCATAAGATGCGGTGCGCACGAAATCAATAACACCAAGCTTGTAGGGACAAGGACTTAGCGGGTGGACGGTTGGATCGCAATGCGCGTTTACACTGCTCGATTGGGCCTGGCTGGCTGGGTGTGTAGGTTGGCGATAGCGCTGCGCATTGGGATGACCAGGCCGTGCTCTCGACAACGAGCGTTGGTTTGTCCAGGTACCATCGCCACCGGACATTTGCAGTTAGGGCATACGGTATAAATGATAGGAGCAAGGCTCATGGCTACGATTCCTTAGTGAAGGGGATTGTCCTTAAAGATTTAGGTCTATTGATACTGCCTTTGTTACCGCAATGCAACAAAAAATTGTTATTACGCAACATAGTAGCGTAACAGATACAAATGCTCGGCCTTGACTGATTGGGTCGTAGTAATCAATGGCGCGCTTGGCGGCGTTTTAGCGAAGATAGGGATGGGTGCTGTGGGATGGGGAGCGAGCCTGGGATTGGCTGGGATTGCAGAAATAAGGGCAAACCTTTTGCACCATTGTTTTTGTAATCTTCTACCAGCCTGTCGCGGGCTATGGCTTCGGGGACATTCAAGGCTACGGTCAGCCCTCGGTACACTAAATCGAACAGCCGATCCAGGGCGAATTGATGCGTCTGGCCGGTAGCGGCGAACAGCCAATCGCTGAAGATCAGTAAGCGTCCGAACGGGTCATCGCCGAGCAGTAACGGGCGAGTGTGACGGAAACGTCCTGAATTACCGATCAAATCCCAGTAGCGGGCGAAGCGTTCCAGACGGCGTACTGTGGCAAAATCCAGCAACCTCGAACACAGCAGGTTGTAGGGCGGATGCGGGTTGTAGCGATAGCCGAATTCAGCACTATGGCGACTGATGGGGGCACCGCGCAGCCGTTTCAAAATGCCGACCTGGATTTCATGCGGGTCGAGCGCGACCAGCCGATTGAAGCCCGCCGCGAAGCTGGCCATATCCTCGCCTGGCAGGCCGACGATCAAATCGGCGTGCAGGTGTGCTTGGGTGTGTTGGCGCAGCCAGTGCAAATGCTCCTCGGTTTTGCGATTGTCCTGTTTGCGGCTGATTAAGGCTTGGACGGTGGGATTAAAAGTCTGAATGCCGATCTCAAATTGCAGTGCTCCGGCAGGAAATCGGGCAATCCGTTCTTTGAGCGCGTCCGGCAAATGATCGGGGATTAGCTCGAAATGGAGGAATAGTTGCTTATCCAGCCGCTCCAGAAAGAAATCTAAAATCCGCCCCCCGATTTTGGCATTCAGGTTAAAGGTGCGATCCACGAATTTGAAATGGCGCACGCCGCGTTCATAAAGCCCTTCCATCTCTGTGAGAAACCGTTCTAACTCGAACGGCCAGGCCGTTTTATCCAGTGCGGACAAACAGAATTCACATTTGAACGGACAGCCCCGCGAGGCTTCAACGTAAATCAGGCGATGGGCGATGTCCTCATCGGTGTAAAAGTGATATGGCAGAACGAGTTGATCCAGCGGTGGTGGGTCGGCATGAATAATGTTTTCAACGGGTGGTTCATTTGCTATTAAGCGGCGGCAGAGTTCGGCAAAGGCGAAATCGGCCTGGCCGGTAATGAGGTAATCCGCTAAGGCAAAAAGCGGTTGTTCCTCCCATTCATAACTGACTTCCAGGCCGCCCAGTACAATGATTAAATTGGGCCGCACCTGTTTGAGCAAGGCGACCACCTGCGTTATTTCCGCCACATTCCAGATATAAACGCCGAATCCAATAATACGCGGCTGCGTGGCCAGTATGGCCTCGGCAATGTCCAGCGGGCGCTGGGTGATAATAAATTCCTGAATGGTCGTTCGTGCCTGCAAATCACCCATATTGGCTAGCAGATAGCGTAGGCCAAAGGAGGAATGGAAATAACGGGCGTTAAGAGTAGTTAGTAGAATCGTGGGCATGGCGGAAGGCTGAAAGAAAAAGGAGCGCATGTATTCAGCATGACGCTCCGTTCTCAATAAAGCGTGGCGACAAGGGATTTGCGAGACGTTCCCTGCTCTACCAACTGAGCTACAGCCGCCATTGCAATGAGCGGCTGGTGGGAGTCGAACCCACGACCTGGGGCGTGATAGGCATGTAGTCCCGCGAGCATTCGCCACGGCAACTGAAAGGCGGCGACCAGGATTGATGAGACATTTTTTCTTCGCGTCTTCATTCCGCCACGACCGCTTGCGAGCGGTCGGCAGGATTTGCACCTGCACATGACGACATCATCATAAAGAAACCTATGTAGTCCCACCGGCATTCGCCGCCGTAAAACAAACCGCCCGAACTGGACAAGGAAGTGACCGAGAGGATTGGCTCTTAACAGGAGATGTACTCCCGGTCGGGCATTCCAGGACGAACGGCAAAACCATTACTGCATTATACCTCCACGGCCTCGATTTCGCGCACCCAATGATCACCGCCCAATTGTCCGGCGGCAAAGCGCGCCAACACCTCAAACACCGCATCCGAGAAACCGCCCACGTTAAGCACCTCCTCGCGGGTTTGCGCCTGCACCGTGGCGTAAGGCTGAATGTCGATGCAGACCAGCCGCGCCCGTGGGTTGCGATAACGGAAGATTTCCCACTGGTGCATGGTTTCGGTGCCGCGTCCGTGCTGTGGATCGGCCCACGACTCGTTATCCGAGACGTAAATCACCAGATCGCCGGTGGCGTTGCGGTGATTCAACTCCGCCAGCGGTAAGCCGCAATTCGTACCGCCACCGCCGAATTCCGCCAGCTTTTGCGCATTCGTCAGCACGCTGTCACGCCGGTTCAGCCGGTGAGCGTGAACTTGGGTGTCGAACGGCAAGATTTCCGTCGCCGGGTTTTTCGCCAGCAGCGCCGAGGCCACCAGCGCCGCTACATCCACACACCGAACCGTTGTAGTTGCACCCTTGCGATGACCCGTCACCGGCGAGGCCATCGACCCGGATACATCCAGCAACACATACACCTGTCCCGGCAGTTCCGGCACATTCGCCAGGGCTACATCCAGCGCGCCTTGTAGAGCCTCTCGCACTAGGGCAGGCACTTGCTCGCCAGTCATGGTGTAGGCGCTCAGCAACTGGTACGGCAACACCCGCGCCCGGCGAATGGCTGTCGGATCGCGCAGCCGTTCGGCAATGCGCTGGGCCATTCCGCCGACCTTGAACACCTCATGCCGCGCAAAGGTATTCAGATTCATCCGTGTGGTTTGCCACGACGCCTGACAGGCGATGGCGACCCAGTGCTGTGGTCGTAAGGGCAGCGCAGTCAGCAATTGAAACGGCACATCCGGCACTGGCGCTTCCACATCATTTTTGAATCGCTCCAGCGCCTTAATGGCCTCTGGCAACAAGGTGGCCTCGTGCGGCTTGCCGATCAGCCAGGCATAGAAGGCCGTGCGCTCCGGTGTCGCCGGTTTCGGATGAACCATCTTCAGCACGTCCGCCAGCGATGGATCGTTGCCGACAGAAGCCGCCAATAGCCGGGCATCGGAACTGTCGTTCAGCCACTGCTGCACCAGGCGCTTGGGTCGGCTACCCAGCGATTTGCGCCCCACCACGCCAGACCGGAGAATCTGCACGACATTCCGCAACATCCGGCCATTGTCGATCACCTTGGCAAACGTCGGCTCCAGCCAGTCCGGGCCATGTTGGGCCAGCCACGCGGTCAGCAGCGCGGGCATGTCTTTCATCTGGCCGCGTTGCCGGGCATACACCGCCGTTTTAGCCACAAACGCCGGTTCTACCGCCGCGCACAGCTCCAGCACCGCGCTCAATTGCATCTCGGCATTGGCGTAGAAGGTGGTGTTCAGGCAACCGGTTGCGGCATATTGCGCCAGCGCAGCCGGTGGTGACAGCGCATAGGCTTTGCCACCGGCTTCATTGCGGGCGTTGGTTGCTGGTGGTAATCGACCGACTGACGATTTGAAAAGCTGCTTGTTGGCCATAGTGATGACTCCTTGTCTGAAAAGAATAGACGGCCTGAAGGAAATACCAGACCTCAAAAAAATGATTCGGTTCAAGGATCGAAAAATTAACGGCCAGCGAACCTGAAGACGAAACGGCTGCAATGAATTGTTATGATGATCTGCATGAAAGAACCCACTGAAGGAGCATTTGCTACGATGGATAAATCCATTGCCGAATTACGCCGCGATTACACCTTGGGCGCGTTGAGCAAGACGAGCGTTGATCCTGATCCCATCAAGCAATTTCAACGATGGTTGCAAGAAGCGATTGCAGCGCAATTGCCAGAACCGAACGCCATGACAGTCGCTACCGCCGACCTGAGCGGCCACTGTCATGCGCGAGCCATGTTGCTGAAAGTTTGCGATGCAAACGGCTTCGTATTCTTCACAAATTACCAAAGCGATAAGGGTCAGCAATTGCTTGAAAACCCCCATGTTGCGCTGGTGTTTCTGTGGCTGGAATTGCAGCGGCAGGTACGGATTGAAGGGACAGTCACCAAAATTTCCAGTGCGGAGTCGGAGGCGTATTTCCATACCCGACCACGGGAAAGCCGCCTGGGGGCATTGGTTTCACAGCAGAGTCAGGTCGTAGCAAGCCGCAAGCAATTGGATGAGCGCTTTCAGCAGTTGGCAGCGCAATATCCCGATGACGTTATTCCGATGCCTGAGCACTGGGGCGGCTATCGCGTGTGGCCGGTAATGATGGAATTTTGGCAGGGCCGCCAAGGTCGCCTGCATGATCGGTTGCGCTATCGCCGCGAGGAGAAGGGATGGCGGCTGGAACGGTTGGAACCCTGAAGATCAATCCTGACGTTATGAAAAGACGCCGCGTGCTTTCGCGCCGGAAGAGCGTCAGAAAGATGACGCTGCGCCGCAAAATTCGGTCAATCTAGCTTGTAGCACTTTTCTAGAGCAGAGTCCTAGTTGTACGGTAGGTTTTAGCCCATTCCCTTTGGAAATGGGGCCAAACGGGCTAGCAATGCGGTGAAGTGTATTTTTTATAAGACGATTCGACTCTAAATTGGAGCTTATTGTTGATGCAATCATGAAAAAGTTGCTAGACCGAACGTAATCGGTATAATCCCCCCCGTCGATGCTGGGTGGCTAATAATCAACCAAACCAATGCTTAACCCAAAGGCGACCCCGAATCCGGGTAAAGGTTTTCAGAGTCGGTAAGATTCAGAAAAACCAAAAAAGGCCGGGTCTCTATGCCCGACCGAAAACTACTAAAGGAGGTTGCGCGGAAAACAAGCCCAAGCATAAGTGTTTCCGCGCAAAGCAAGTCATTTTAAAGTTTGAGATTAGAACGCCCATTCTAAATCTCTTTATCCTTTCAAAGACCGACCCTTCTAGGTCGGTCTTTTTGTTTCCGTTACAGCAACCGCTTTGCAAAGTGAACCCTTGGCCGGATGTCAGTGGGCATCTCGCCCATGCCAAAATCGCTCTATCCGCGACGGTAAAAGACGATATCCCCGCTTAGCGTATTACGAAGTGCTGTGATCACGCCGCAGTGGTGGCGCGTTCGGTCAAATAGTTCTCACAGCCTTTTAAAGTCGAAAGCTTGGGATAGTCGAAATCGAAAATGGTAACACCCAGCTCCTTTTCCAAGCTCATCATGAGCCGCAGAAAATCGATGGAGTCCAATTCGATCTGATCGTGAAAACTAATATCGGGCTTAATCGCCTGGGTATCGGCGTTCGGTACGACATCGCTGAGCACGCGAAGGATGGTTTCGCGGACCGGCGGTTGGCTTTTGGCGTTCATGATTCGTTTCCTTGGCGCTGGAATAGCGCTAGTAATAAAAGCTCAAATCCTGATTTTTATATTTAAATGCTGCATCGCAACAAGTATGGCATTCCGCTTCGGCAAAATCAAGCAGTGCTTTTTTCAGATGACATCGCTTGTCGTGCCCACACAGTATAACCAAGCAATATGAATGCCAGATGACTGCTGCCTAGTCGTTATCGGGCGACTGCTGGCCTTCCAAGGTCGATAAATCACCCAACGGTAACCCCAGCTCGCGAGCGCGCAACAGGCGGCGCATGATCTTACCGCTGCGAGTTTTAGGTAAATCGGCCACAAATTCCAGTTCGCGCGGGGCGACTGCCGGACCTAAGCGGGTCCGGGCGAAACCCAGCAACTCCTTACGCAAGGCATCGCTTGCCGTATAGCCGGATTTTAGCGCCACGAACACTTTGATAATATCGCCGGCGAACGGGTCGGGTTTACCGATCATGCCGACTTCAGCCACTGCTGGGTGTTCCAATAGGGCGCTTTCCACTTCAAATGGTCCAATCAGATGGCCCGACGTTTTGATGACGTCGTCGGAGCGGCCCAGAAACCAGAAATAGCCGTCGGTATCTTGAGTGGCCAGATCGCCGCTCAAATACCAGCCATCCGCGAAACAAGCCTGGTAGCGGGCCGCATCGTTCAAGTAGCCACGAAATAGCGAAGGCCAACCAACCCGGAGCACCAATTCGCCGATTTCATCGGGTCCCAATGGCTCCAGCGGGCCATCGGAACGGCGCCGGACGATAGCCGCTTCGATGCCGGGCAGCGGCCGACCCATGGAGCCGGGCCGAACAGGATGAGCACCGTGATTGGCGATCATGATCGCGCCAGTCTCGGTCTGCCACCATGTATCGTGAAACGGCTGGCCAAAAACGGTTTGGCCCCAGAGCACGCCTTCCGGGTTAAGCGGCTCACCGACGCTGGCCATAAACCGCAAGGCACTCAGATCATGCCCGCGCGCCGCTTCGGAACCGATTTTCATCAACATGCGGATGGCGGTCGGCGCCGTGTACCAAATATTGACCCGCTCTTGCGCCAAAATGCGATACCAACGGCGGGCATCGAACTCCGCTTCATCCACCACCAGGGTCACCCCGTTCGTCAGCGGCGCGATGATGCCATAGGACACCCCGGTCACCCAGCCAGGATCAGCGGTACACCAATAAATATCACCGGGGCGTAGATCCAGCGCCAGCCGACCGGTCAGGCGATGGGCAATGACTGCCTCATGGACGTGGATGGCGCCTTTCGGGGTGCCGGTGGTGCCGCTGGTAAAATGCAGCAGCGCCATATCATCAGGCCGGGTCTTCGGTAAAGCACGCCGATCAGATTCGGCCGCCAGCAGATCATGAAACGAACCGGTTCCAGGCCCTGCCTCAGTCACGTCGGTCAGCAGCACCTGCCGCAGATCCGGCAAATCCTCGCGCAACGAGCGGACTTTGCGTTCATAGAGCGTGGCGGTGGTAACCAGCACACGGGCCTGGCTTTTAGCCAAACGAACCTTAATCGGTTCCGGGCCGAATGCCGAAAATAATGGGCAGAACACAGCACCGGCCTTCAGAGTTCCCAAGGCCGTCACGAACAGTTCCGGGATGCGGCCAGTTAGGGCGCAAACTCGCTCCCCTTTGCCGATGCCCAGTCGCTCCAGCGCATTGGCAAATTGATCGCTGAGGCGCGCTAGTTCGCCATAGCGGATTTCCCGTCGTTCGCCGTTCTTGCCCAGCCAGATCAGCGCTACCGCATCCCCCTGGCCGGAGTGAGTGTGCCGGTCTACCGCTTCCCAAGCGATATTCATGTTGCCGTCGGGCAAACCCGCCAATTCAGCGCGGGCGGCTTTCCAGACATTGGTTTGCTCGTGGGCGGTTTCGTTCGGTCGAGGGGAGTTATCGGTACTTCCACCAGTCATATCGGGGTTCTCCGGTTACCAATGGGCCGATGCATTGTAGAAAAAACCGGCATAGCAGGTACAAGTATCGCTACCGGCGAATTTTTTTATCCAAATCGCGTACCATAGCCACCGCTTGAGCCGATCTATTCCATCTCGGGTCCCGGCCCGGGGACCATCGCGAGACGCAGCCATGACCATCCGCAACCTTGAATATCTTTTCAAACCCCGTTCCATCGCGGTCGTTGGCCGGGGCAAATCGCCCAGTAATCCCGATGCGACAGTGGAATTCAACCTGATCGAAGGTGGTTTTAAAGGGCCGGTGATGCCGGTTAATCCAGATTACCAATCCATTTCCGGGGTGCTGGCCTACAAAGATATCGCGAGCCTGCCGGTGGTGCCGGACTTGGCGATTTTGACGACCCCGCTGGAGGAAGCACCGGCTTTGCTTAGCGAACTAGGCGTGCGTGGCACCAAAGCGGCACTGCTGTTAAGCCGGGAAGTGCTGCAAGACCACAGCGGCGATAGGCCCGCCCTGCTCGGTCAAGAGCTGACGCGCAAGTATCCCAATGGAGTCGAGTCCCTTAAGCAGCGCATTCTGGACACTGCCAAACCTCACCTGCTGCGCGTGATGGGTCCTGATCATCTTGGTTATGCGGTGCCCTCGGCTAATGTCAATGCCAGCCTAAACGCCACCCGGCCGCTACCGGGCAATATTGCGCTGCTGTGCCAATCGGCCGCCATGATGCGGGGTATCATCGATTGGGCCACCAGCCGCAACATCGGTTTCTCGCATGTGATTTCGGTGGGGATGCGCTGGGATGTGGATTTGGGGGATCTGCTGGATTATCTGCTGCGGGATAGCGGCACGCGGGCGATTTTGATGTACATGGAGAATACCCGCAACCGTCGCAAGTTCGTGTCCGCCGCCCGCGCCGCTGCGCGCGTCAAGCCGGTCATCGTCCTCAAACCACGCGATTTCCGGGCCGGTCCTTTGGAGGATGCCGTCTACGATGCCGTATTCCAGCGTGCCGGCATTTTGCGGGTGAACAACATCGAACAACTGTTCGGTGCCGCTGAAACCCTGGCCACCGCCAAGCCGGTGTACGGCAACCGCCTGACCATCCTTAGCAATAGCTACAGTCTGGCGCTGCTGACCAGCGATACGTTGTTGCGGCGTGGCGGCCGTCTGGCCGAGATCGGCGCCACGACCCGGGAGCGGCTGGCGCAGGATTGTCGCCCAGGGTATCCAATTGAAAATCCCGTCGATTTAGGTGATATGGCGGGTCCAGAACAGTACGCCAAGGCACTGGATTACCTACTGCAAGAACCCGGGACCGATGGCGTCCTGGTCATTCACGCCCCTCCGTCGGTGGACCGGTCGCTGGAGAGTGCCAAGGTGGTGGTGGATCGCGCCAAAAACCGGCGTTTGATCATGACTTGTTGGGTCGGCGAGTCCTCGGTCGAATCGGCGCGTGAGCTATTCAACAAAGCGCACATGCCGACTTATCGGGCGCCCGGTGAAGCGGTGGAAGCATTCATGCGGTTGGCCGAGCATCGCCGGACCCAAGATCTGTTAATGGAGACGCCACCCTCGATCCCGGAGGGGTTCACACCCGATGTGGAGACCGCCCGCCGTATCATTCAAATCGCCTCAACCGCCGGTCGATTCCGCTTGAATGCTTACGAAACCAGCCAGATCCTGAGCGCTTACGAGATTCCAGTCGCTCCGCTGTATTTTGCCGCCACGCCGGAAGCGGCCACCGACAGGGTGTTGGAGATGGGCGGGCCGGTGGCTCTCAAGATTCTTTCGCCGGATATCGTCCACAAGTCCGATGTCGGCGGCGTGGCATTCAACCTAAAAAACCCGTTGGAAGTGTTGGTCGCCGCTACCGACATGCTCAAGCGGGTTCAGGAGCTGGCACCTGATGCGGTGATTGATGGATTCGCGGTGCAATCAATGCAATCCCGCCATGGTGCCTATGAGCTGATGATCGGCGTCCGCACCGGCCGCCGGTTCGGGCCTGTGATCTTCTTCGGCCACGGTGGCACCGAGTCTGAGGTCATCGGCGACATCGCCTTCGCCCTGCCGCCTCTCAACATGCACCTGGCGCGGGATCTGATGTCGCGCACCCGCCTGTATGCACGCCTGGCCACCAATCGCGGTCGGCCGGTCGATTTGAATGCCGTGGCACTGACCTTGATCAAAGTGTCGCAGATGGTGATTGATCTGGCGGAAATCGTCGAAATGGACATCAATCCCATTTGGACGGATGCCGGCGGGGTGTTGACCCTGGATGCGAACATCTTGATTGAGCCTTCCACCGAGCCGGCGGCACAACGGCTGGCCATCTCACCCTATCCCAAGCAGCTAGAACGGGTCTACGATTTTCCAGATGGCCGTTCGTTTCTGATCCGGCCGATTTTGCCCGAGGACGAGCCGGGTCTGAAAGATTTGGTCAAGCGGATGCCGGCGGAAGATGTACGGATGCGTTTTTTTCAACCGATTCGTGAATTGCCGCACGAAATGGCGGCACGCTTGACCCAGTTGGATTACGAACGGGAGATGGCTTTTGTCGTGACCGAACCCAACAGCTTGCCGGGCAAGGGTAAAATTTTAGGCGCGGTACGCTGCAACGCCGATCCCAACATGGAGAAAGCCGAATACGCTATTTTGGTGGACCGGGCGATGACGGGCATCGGGCTGGGGCCTCTGTTGATGCGTTATATCATCAACTATGCCAAGAACCAGGGCATCAAGGAGTTGTACGGTGAAGTCTTGCGCGAGAACGAAGCGATGTTGCGGCTGAATCGGGCGCTCAACTTCAGTTTTCACACCTCGCCGGATGATCCTGGGGTGATTCATGTCACCTTACCGCTCAATTGAACATGCTATGCGATGGTTGGGAACCTTGCCGTGGTGATCGTGCAGGGTGGGAATGATGGCGGCGGTCAGGTCGCGCATACTCAGCCGGCTGACGTTGCGCCGAATCTTCGCCCATTCGATCAACTCCGGCGGCAGGTCTTGGTATTGCTCTGGCAGCTCCAGCAGGACGGGATCGAGCAGGCTGACTTCCACAGCCGCCGGGCGATGCAGATGAATTGGGCTTTCGGCTGGTGGTCGCTGATGTGGATGACGTGACGGCACTTACGGACCTCCTGAGCAGCTTTTTCGACGAGGTTGTCACGGCCCACTAGCCCGGTCATATAGCGCATGGCTCAGCCCACCGTTCACAGTAGTATCGTTAACGCCCGTGCTTTTCCGGCAGCTATCCCTGATAATGAGGCTAACGATCAGGATGCCAAAAGGAGTAGAACCATGGCCAAGACGATTTTGATTCTGGCGGCCAATCCGAGTGACACGCATCGGCTCCGCCTTGATCAGGAAGTGCGCGATATTCAAGCGGGTTTGGAGCGGGCGAGAAGACGGGATGACTTTGTGCTCAAGCAAGCCTGGGCGGTGCGCCCTGTGGATTTGCGCCGGGCGATATTGGACCACAAACCGGCCATCGTGCATTTTTGCGGTCATGGCGGCGGGCGAGAAGGCATTGCCCTTGAGGATGACAGCGGAAACGCCAGATTGGTGAGTACGGAGGCGCTGGCGGGGTTGTTTGCGCTATTCGCCAGTTCGGTGGAGTGCGTAGTGCTCAATGCCTGTTATTCCGCCGTGCAAGCGGAGGCTATCGCCGAGCATATCCCCCATGTGATCGGGATGAGCCAAGCGATTAGTGATCAGGCCGCAATGGAGTTTGCGGTGGCGCTCTATGATGGGTTGGCAGCGGGCGAGTCAGCCGCGTTCGCCTACCAACTCGCTTGCAATGCCCTCCAGCTTGCGGGCATTCCAGAACATCAGACCCCGGTTTTAAAGTCGAAGTCCCAGTCGCCACAAAACTCTTAATCGTCCCTTCGCACACACCGGGCGCGGCGGGGGGACTGTGGAATGTGCTCGACCAGCAGGCCAGCCGCTTTTTCATGGGCCGGGAGGCGTTGCTTGTCCATCTGCATGAACTGCTTCAGGCGGGTGGGGCGGTGGCGTTGCACGGCTTGCCCGGCGTTGGCAAGACCCAGACCGCGCTCGCCTACGCCATGCGCCATCGGGCGGAGTACCGGGCGGTGTTTTGGATGCGGGCGGCAACCCGCGAAGAGCTGATTACTGGTTTTAGCGAACTGGCGACATTGCTGGATTTGCCGGAAAAAGCCGCCGTCGAGCAGGAAATCAGCGTCGCCGTCGCACGGCGCTGGCTGGCGCAGGAAACCGGTTGGCTGCTGATTTTCGATAACGCCGATGATTTGAAGCTGGCGCAGACGTTCTTGCCAGCGGACAAAATGGGGCGATTGCTCTTGACCACCCGTGATCCAGCGACCCGCGCCTTGGCCGAGCCGGTAGCGGTGGACTGTCTGTCGCCCGAAGTCAGCGCGCTGTTTCTGCTGCGCCGCGCTGGACGACTGGCAAAGGACGCGACGCTGGCGGACGCGACGCCGCTGGATCAGACTATCGCCCAGACGCTGGGTGGCGAACTGGGGGGCTTACCGCTGGCGCTCGACCAGGCTGGGGCCTATCTGGACGAGATACAGATTAGTGTCGAGGAGTATCTGAAGCGGTATCGGGAAGCAGGTCATGCGCTGCGAGCCAGGCGTGGCGAGCTGGCCGACCACGACTCAGTGGCGGCCACCTTCGCGCTGGCTTTCGCGCAGGTGGCGAACAGCGACCCAGTGGCGGCGGATCTTTTGCGGTTGTGCGCTTTTCTTGACGGTAGCGGCATTCCTGAAGAGATATTCGGCAAAAGTATGGCAGAACTCAAGCAGAAGTTAGATCAGCACAATTGGTGGCGTTGGTTTTTTAGTATGATTCTGGGCAGGTGGATAAGAAGGGAGAGAGCAATCCAGCAACCTAAAGATTTGCATCAAATGGTGCGGGCCGCCTCCCGGCTATCGCTGCTGCATCGCGACCGCGATAATCGGCTGCTGGTCATCCATCCAGTGGTGCAGGATGCGCTGCGGGATGAATTAGATGATAAAGCCCGTGTCGACTGGATCAATCTAGCGATCCATCTAGTCAATGACTCTTTCCCTGAAGTGAGATTTGAGCACTGGCCTCGCTGTGAGCGTTTGCTGCCCCAGGTATTAGCCTGCGACAGATGGATTGCATCTCAAGATTTTCCACCAGTGGTGGTAGCGGCACGTTTGTTAAATCAAACCGGATATTATCTGCGAACACGAGCACGATATGAGGAAGCTGGACCGCTATTAAAACGCGCTCTGGCTATTAATGAACGGCTGCTGGGACCAACGCACATCAATACTGCAACCAGCCTCAACAACTTGGCCGGGCTGTACTGGTATCAGGGGCGGCTGGATGAGGCCGAGCCGCTGTACCAGCGCGCACTAAAGATTCGGAAGCGGGCGCTTGGGCCAGAGCACCCCGACACCGCTTCAAGCCTTAATAATTTAGCTGAACTATATCAGGATCAGGGACGCTTGGATGAGGCTGAGTCTCTTTTGCAAAACGCTCTGGCGATTACCGAGCAGAAGCTGGGACTGAAGCACCCTGATACCGCCCAAAGCCTCAATAACCTGGCTAGTCTGTACCACGATCAGGGTCGCCACACGGACGCCAAGCTGCTGTACCAGCGTGCCCTGACGATCCGAAAGCAGACGTTGGGGCTAGAGCATCCTGATACTGCCCAAACCCTTAATGATCTGGCCTTGCTTTACCACGATCAGGGCCGGCTGGACGAAGCCGAGCCGCTGTTTGATCACGCACTAGCGATTCGAGAGCGGGCGCTTGGGCTAGAGCATCCCGACACCGCCGGCAGCCTCAACAACCTGGCCGATCTGTACCGCGCTCAAGGTCGGCTGGCGGAGGCCGAGCCGCTGTGCCAGCTCGCCCTGGTGACTCGGGAACACGCGCTGGGGCAGGATCACCCCCACACCGCCACTAGCCTCAACAACCTGGCTAGTCTGTACCGCGATCAGGGCCGGCTGGATGAGGCCGAGCCGCTTTTCGAGCGCGCCCTGGCGATTTTCGAGAAAGCGCTGGGACCAGCACATCCGCACACACACGCGGTTCGGGATAATCTCACCGCGCTCAAAGAACGCAGGCAGTCGTAGCCCTCACGGGCACGGCCTCTTGCGCCGACAGAAGCCGACGAATGCGCCATCGGGCCGCTTGGGCGCGGTGTCTTTGGTGGCGATCCATTCCCGCCATTGCTGTTCGAGCGCGTAGATATCCCAGCCTGGCGCGGCTTTTCGGGCTTTGAAGGACTCTATGGGTTGAGGACAACCCCGTCAGCTTGAGGCGGAGCAATGAGCCTTGGAATCGCCTGCCTTGATTGAAGGGTGCGGCGATTGCGCCCAAAGCTACCCCCCCAGCGGCTCTTGATCACTTATCCGTGCCGGTTTTTCGGCATGAGTTCGCAGCACGCGGCGGTCAGAATCGCCAGTTTGTGTTATGCTTTCAATATGTTGATTCAATGCGCCTACAAATTCCGCTTCTATCTGATGGCGATCCAGCGTAAGCAACAGGCCGTTGAATTTGGCAATGCGCACTTTGCCTGGAATCGCTGTCTGAATTTGAGAAGCCAGGCGTGGGAAGCGGATAAGACGCGACATCACTACGTCTCGCTCAGTCGCCAAGTTACCGACTGGAAGCGTGGCGAATTCCTGTGGCTTGCCGATTCGACAGCAGGTTACCTGGTGCAAAAGCTGTTGGGTCAGAACGAAGCGTTTAAGAATTTCTTCGGCAAGCGCGGCCAATACCCGAAACTCAGCGGTGCGCGACCAGTTGGATCAACGCCAGATTGAACGCACCTAGGGGCGTATGACTGTGAGAAGCATTACTCAGGATACCGCTTGGTTTTTTGGAGATAGCCGATGCGGGTCGATCCACCAGTTGCGGTGACCGGCCTCGTGCTGGCCGGTGGCCGCGCCCAACGGATGGCAGGTTGCGACAAGGGATTGCTGTCGCTAGCCGGGAAACCCTTGGTCGCCCATGTGCTTGAGCGGTTACAGCCGCAGGTCAGCGAGGTGCTGATCAGCGCTAACCGCAATTTGGATCGTTATCGCCAGTTTGGCTGGCCGGTGATTGAGGATGCCGAACCGGAACAGTTCAAGGGGCCATTGGCCGGTGTATTGGCGGCCATGCAGGTCGCTCGGACGCCGTATCTGTTGACGGTTCCCTGCGATTGCCCCCTATTGCCGGCCGATTACGCGCGGCGCTTGTGGCAGGCGCTGGAGCGTGCCAATACTCAGGTTGCGGTGGCCTGTTGGGCCGATGCCTGGCAACCCGTGTTCGCTTGGGTGCCGATCAGTTTGCAGGACGATCTGGCTTTATTTCTCGCATCAGGTGAGAGGGGCGTTGCGCGCTGGTTGTCACGCCAGCGACCGGTTGCAGTCGAATTTCCTGAAGGACCGGCATTATTTGCTAATCTTAATGCGCCGGAGGATTTGGCCCAGATGGAAGCCGCTTGGCATGTTGTCGGCCATTTACTGTCAAAGAGGGTCTGGCAATGACCGATTCTACGGACGCGCGCGCTACTGCTCGACAGCATACCGCCCAACTGTTGAAGATGTTGCGCGGTCACGGCCCGGCCGATCCGCAACCAGTCTTGCCGCCTGTGGCACCCGCCCCGGACCAGCGGGCCAATACGGTTGCCGAAGCGCCGCCCACCTATCCTGACGTACCTGCTCCGACGCGAAAACCACGCAAAACCTCTGGTGCGCGGTCAGGTCATGACGCAACGCCTACCGTCCCACGGCAACCCACCAAGCTGCGGACGATCTCCCCTATCGGCGAGACGTTGTTCCGCCAAAAGGGCGTCCTTGGTGAGTTGATGCAGCGGGCGGAACATCTGGTGAAACTCACCCGGGTTTTCCGCGCCTACCTGCCACCGCATCTACACGACCACGCGACGCTCATCCGGCTGGATGCGGAAGAGTGGGTGGTGCATACCGACTCCTCCAGTTGGGCTACCCGCTTGCGCTATGCTTTGCACAATATTCGGGAAACCCTGGGTCAACAGTTGGGTCTTGAGTTGCCCAAGCCGTATATTCGGGTTGTGCCGCCCGAAGTGCCTGTCCGCAAACCGCGCCCGCCGATGAAACTGACCAAGCGCAGCGCTAAAGTGTTGGAAGTCGCGGCCCGCAATCAATCCGATGAACGATTAAGCGCTGCTTTGCGTAAGCTAGCGGCGCGCGCTCATCCTCCCTCTTAAGAGGCCGAATGGAGCGGACGCCAAATGACAGCGCACGGATGGCTGATCCCGCACACCGTTCGCGCGCTCCTTCTGTGCCGGGATAAAAATTATGTTTTACACCCATCGCAGCAACCGCCTTGAAACCCTCGCCGACCGGCTAAGCCAACTGTTGAAACAACCGTTACGCTCGCCGCTGGCGCCAGAGCTGATGGTGGTGCAAAGCAATGGCATGGCGCGTTGGCTGGCGTTGCGCTTGGCGGATCGGCTGGGCGTCTGTGCCAACGTCAGGTGGCGGTTTCCGGCCAGTTTTCTCTGGGAAATGAGCCGCGTGGTGCTGCGGCAATTGCCAGCCACCTCCACATTCGACAAGCCGGTGCTGGTTTGGCGTTTGCTGGAGCTGCTGCGCGATGTGGGGACAGCGCCCTGTTTCGAGCCGGTACGCGCCTATCTGGGTGACCGGGACGATGATTTCCGACGCTATGAATTGGCTTATCACATCGCGGATTGTTTCGATCAATATTTGATCTACCGGCCTGATTGGATTCGCAAGTGGGAGGCTGGGGAGGGGGAACACTGGCAGGCGGAACTGTGGCGGCGGCTGTCGCGACGCGGTGAAGCGCATCGGGTACGGGTGCAAGAGCAGTTTAGCCAAGCGTTGGCCGACGGCGCTTTCGATCAGGCGCGCTTGCCGGAGCGGATCGCTATTGTCGGAGTAGCGGCGCTGCCACCACTGTATCTGGATTTGTTGGCGGGATTGGCGCGCTATGCCGATCTCCATTGGTTCCTCCTTGACCCATGTCGGGAATATTGGGGTGATATCCGGCCTGAGCGTGACATTGCCCGCTTGGGCGAAGACATCGATCCTGAAGAAGCGTATCTGACCGTCGGTAATCCGCTATTGGCTTCGTTCGGCAAGCAGGGGCGGGATTTTCTTGATTTGCTGCAAGCGTATCCGCGCAGTGAGTGGGAACAGTTCGTCGAGCCGGTCGGGGCAGAATTATTGCCGTGTTTGCAGGCTGACATCCTGCATCTGCGCGAGCGTGGCGGTGATGAGTGTCCGCCGTTGACGTTACGGCTGGACGACCGCTCGGTGCAAGTGCATGTCTGCCACGGCCCGATGCGCGAGGTCGAGGTGTTGCATGATCAGTTGTTGGCGCTATTCCAGGCCCAGCCGGATTTGCGGCCTTCAGATGTGATCGTGATGACCCCGGCTATCGCCACCTACGGCCCCTTGATCGAAGCGGTATTCGACAGCGCCCCACGCGAACGGCGGATTCCGTTCAGCGTCGCCGATCAGGGTGTTCAGGCAGAAAATCCACTGGTCGAGGTGTTTTTTAATCTGTTGGATTTGGGAGGTGGCCGTTTCGACGCGGCGCAAGTGCTCGGCTTGTTGGCAGCGCCTGCGATCCGGCGACGGTTTGGCTTAGCCGAAGCCGATCTGGACCGCATCCGGCGCTGGGTGCGGGAGGCCGGTATTCGTTGGGGTATCGATGGCGGTATTAAAACCACCTGGGAGTTGCCGGCGACGGCCGAGCATACCTGGCGAGCCGGACTGGATCGCTTATTGTTGGGCTATGCCCTGCCGGGCGGTGACCGGGAACTGTATGGCGATATTCTGCCCTACGATGATGTGGAGGGCAGCGAAGCCCAGGCTTTGGGGCAGTTGCACAGCTTCACCGAGGCGCTGTTTGGCTTGGATACGCAATTGCGTGAGCGGCGACCGGTGGCGGCGTGGGTGAGCACCCTGACGGCGGTCCTGGAGCAATTTTTCGACGCCCGCGAGCGCGAGGAAGCGCAGTTGCAATTGATGCGCGACGCGCTCACCGCACTGAACGAGCAAGTCGAACTGGCGGAGTTAGCCGAGCCGTTGAGCTTGGCGGTCATCAAATCAGCGCTGCGTCGGGAGATCAATACAGCCGACGATCAACCGGGCCGATTCCTCGGCGGCGGGGTGACCTGTTGCGCGATGGTGCCGATGCGCAGCATCCCCTTTCCGGTGGTCTGCCTGATCGGCATGAATGACGACGCCTACCCGCGCCCGCAGCGGCCGGTTGATTTCGATTTGATGGCGGCCCGCTTCCGGCGCGGCGACCGTTCTCGTCGGCAGGATGATCGTTATCTGTTTCTGGAGACGCTGCTGTCGGCCCGCCGGTTTTTGTATATCAGCTATGTCGGCCAGAGCATTTGTGACAATGCGGTGCTGCCGCCATCGGTGTTGGTGGGCGAGTTGCTGGATACGGTAAATCGGGGTTTTCGGCGGGCTGATGATAGTGGCAGGGCCAGTGAGCAACTCATCACCCGCCATCCCTTGCAAGCCTTTAGTCGGCGTTATTTTATCGGCGATGGGCGCTGGTTTAGTTACGCGCGCGAGTGGGTAGAAGCGAGCCGGCATACCGGGCGCGGAGCGCAGGATACCGTGCCGCTGCTGGCAGGTGAGCTGCCGGAAGCGGAACCGGCGGCGCGCTCATTGACGTTGGAAGGTCTGGCGCGGTTTTTCAAAAACCCGGCCCGTTGGCTGTTGCGGGAGCGCTTGGGGATTCGCCCAGACCCGGATGAAGAAGATCTGGAAACCCGCGAACCCTTTGTGCTGGATGGCTTGGAAAGCTATGCGCTGACCGGGCGTATGTTGGATTTGTATCTGGATCGGCGGCCGGTCACCGAAATTGCCAAGGTGATGCAGGCGAGCGGTGCGCTGCCGCATGGCCAGGTCGGCGAATGCGTGTTCGCTCAGGCGCAAGAGCGGGTGGTCCGGTTTGCCGGTCGCCTGGGGCGGATCTTAACGAGTCGCAAGACCGATTGGCTGAATTTGGATTTGACGTTAGGCGAGTTTCGTTTGACCGACCGGTTAACCGGGCTGACGCCGAAAGGCTGGGTGGGTTATCGGCTGGCGGGGATGAAAGCCGCCGATTATCTGAATCTGTGGCTGCATCATCTGGCGTTGAATGTGATGTCTCCGCCGGGTGTCTTATTGCAAAGTCATTGGATTGCGGAAGACAAAGATGTGATCTTGGAGCCGGTTGCAGAGCCGGAACCACAACTTCGGGCGCTGTTGGATTTGTATTGGCAAGGATCGCGGCGGTTAGTGCATTTCTTCCCAAAAAGCGCACTGGCCTATGTCCAGCAATTGCGCAAGGAACCCAATTCAGACAAGGCCGCGCGCCTGGCTCACATGGCTTGGGAAGGAAGCGACTATCGAGAGGGTTCGGCGGAACGGGATGACCCGTATTATCAATTGGCGTTACGCGATACCGATCCGCTGAATAAAGAGTTTGAGGCGCTGGCGATGGCGGTTTTTGAGCCGTTGTTTACGCATGTGCGGGTGGAGGATGAAGAATAACGATCAGGTGACTGATTTCTGGCAGTAATCTATTTTTTCGGATGATGATCATTAGTCATGCTGGGAATTTTGCCTTTTATCTGAATACAGCTTGCTGGCTTTTCTCAGAATAATTAAGGATAAAAACTAATGTTAGAACATCATATTTCTATGGTAAAGCTCAATAAAGTCGGACATTTTCTTACAATTGGCTTTGGCTTATTACTTATTGTGATGAATTTATATTTCTACCACCTTCGCTGCGAATTCAGCCCACCGGTTTCAGCGGCAGGTATTTTCATAGGAGTATTTTTTCAAATTATAGCAGTAATGCTTTTTTCCGGATTTTTGCAGTATTTTCAAGCTACAACTTTAATCCCAAGAGTTTGCGAAAAAGAGTATAGATTTTATCTAAAAAAATCGATTTTAGGTTTCTTCTTCCTCATGCTTTTTGGGCTTGGGATAAACTATCAAGCATTATTGTCAAGTGATACTTTCGGAAAGCGTGGGTCAACATCAGTAGGGAGAGTATGCTTTGATCCATACACCTTAAACCTATGCCGACAACAATCCTCTGCCCATTCCCAGCCTAACCGGTGCGTGTTATAGCCGGCTGGGTTTCAGGGGGCTTACGGTCCTCTGACGGCTGATCTCGGTTATTACACTTTAGGCCAAATACTTGGCGGATGAATGCAAGATTATGAAAGACCATCATGCGTATTGAAACTGAGTTGGATGAGATACACGCCAAGCGTCTGTTAGAGCTTCAACATCACTCTAATAAATCACTGCCACAATTAGTAGCAGATATTTTGATAAAGGCTCTTGATGAAACGACATTTCCACCGGAAACCGAAGGCCAAAAAGTGTTGCGAATTCTTAAGGAGCATGACCTGCTGGGGTGTATGGAAGGAGATGGCCGCCTTGCCGTGGACTACAAAAAATACTTGTGGGGCCAGGAATGATTATGATGGATAAGGCGTTTTGAGCCTCATTATTTGTGACAATGGGATAATGATCCTACTCGTTAAGTGGGCCATTCTTTCATATCGCTTCGGCTCATCAGCAGCTTGAAAGCAACTCCGGTGCGTAACATGCAACACCTCGATCCGCTTTACATCCCTCTGGCCGGTTTCAACCTCATCGAAGCCAGTGCCGGAACCGGTAAGACCTACACCATCACCGGGCTGTATCTACGGCTGGTGGTTGAGGCCGGGATTCCGGTTGACCGTATTTTGGTGGTCACGTACACCAACGCCGCCACCAAGGAATTACGGGATCGTATCCGTGAGCGTTTAGCGCAAATCCGCCGCGCTTTTCTGGATGGTCGTGCTTCGGAAGACGATGAACTAGCCACCCGTCTGCTCGATTTATCCCCTGATCGGGAGATCGCTATCCGCCGTTTGACCAACGCCGCGCGCGGTTTTGACGAAGCCGCCATCTTCACCATCCACGGATTTTGCAAGCGGGTGCTGGGCGATAACGCCTTCGAGAGTGGCCTGTCCTTCGACACGGAACTGCTGGCCGACACCAGCGATTTGCTGGGTGAAATCGTCGATGATTTCTGGCGGCGGGAGTTCTACGCCGCCTCGCCGCTGGTCGTGCAGTATTTTCTTGATCAACGCGCCAGCCCAGAGCAATTGCGCGGCCAGATTGAGCGCTATTTAGGTAAACCCTACCTGCAAATCACCACGCCGAGCGGTGAAGCCGACGGCCGGGTGCTCGAACAAGCGTTCAGCGCCGCCTTTCAACAGGCGCGGCAGTTGTGGCTGGAGGAGCGCGCCCAGATCGAAGAATTATTGCTGAAATCGCCTGCGCTCAATCGGCAAAAATACAGCCTGAAATCCTTGCCCGGTTGGCTGGAAGTGATGAATGCCTATCTGACAGTGGATCTACCGAAAATTGCCCTGTTCGAGAAATTCGACAAATTCACCACGGCAACGCTGCAAGACAAAGCCTCGCTCAAACAGGGCAAGATTGCGCCCCAACATCCGTTTTTTGATGCCTGCCAAACTCTAAAAACCGCTTGCGAGACGCTGGCTGATTACTGCCGCCATCAGGTACCGGTCAAGCTGCTGGCTTGGTGTAATGCCGAACTGGCCACACGCAAACGCCAACAGCAGGTGCAATCCTACGACGATCTGCTGCTCAATCTACACGCCGCCTTGCGCCATCCCCGCCAAGGCATCGCTCTGACCGAGAGCTTGCGGCGACGCTATGCGGCAGCTTTGATCGACGAATTTCAGGATACCGATCCGGTGCAGTACGACATTTTTCGGCATATCTATGCGGATACCGGCAAGCCGGTGTTTCTGGTCGGCGATCCCAAACAGGCGATTTACAGCTTTCGTGGGGCGGACATCTTTGCCTACCTGACCGCTCGGCGTGATACGCCGCGCCATTACACCCTGGATGTCAACTGGCGTTCTGATGCCCGCTTGTTGACTGCCCTGAACGCTGTATTCGGCGCCACCCGGCAACCAACTTTTTTGTTTGACGGTATTCCGTTCCATCCGGCTCGGCCGGCCGGTAGCAAACGTCCAGAGCATCTTTGGCTGCACCGGCGATTGGAACCGGCGCTGCATCTGTGGTTGCTGGAACCCAGCAGCGAATCCGCCGTTCCCAAAGGCATGGCCGGTGAACAGGCCGTGTGCGCGACCGCTGCTGAAATCGCCCATCTGCTCAATCTCGGTGCTCGCAATCAGGCGCGCATCGGTGAGCAGCCGGACGGTGAAGGCAGCCGCCCGTTGGCCGGTGGTGATATCGCTGTGTTGGTGCGCAGCCACTGGCAGGGACGGATGATCCGTAATCAGTTGCTGCGACTTGGCGTTCCCAGCGTCCAGCACGCCGATGACAGTGTGTTCTGGTCCCAGGAAGCGCAACAGCTCGCCTGGTTGCTGGCGGCTGTAGCTGAGCCGGGTAACGAGGGCTGGGTGCGGGCGATGCTAGCGTCTGATCTGTGCGGCTTGAGCGGGGAAGAACTGTACCGCTTGCGTGAGGACGAGCGGGCCTGGGCGCAGTGGCTGCAAAAATTACAGGATTATCGGCAAACCTGGCTCGAACACGGTTTCATGCGCTTTTTCCGCGCCTGGCTGATGGCGGAGGGCGTGCCGCAGCGGTTGCTGGCCTTTCGTGATGGCGACCGGCGCTTGACCAATCTGCTGCATCTGGCCGAACTGCTGCATCTCGCCAGCCGCACCCATCCTGGCCTGAGCGGTTTGCTGAAATGGCTGGGTGAACAGCGCCGTGCCCCCGGCAATCAGGATGAGGCGCAGCAACTGCGGCTGGAGAGTGACGAGAATCTGGTCAAGATCGTCACTGTCCACAAAAGCAAGGGACTGGAGTATCCGGTGGTGTTCTGTCCGTTTTTGTGGGACGGCAAATTGCGCACCGAAGAAAAAGCCAACGAAACCTTGCTCTATCATGACCCGGCAGACCCTAGCCGAACCTTTCTAGCCTTTGGCGCCAGCGAGGATGCCGAAGCGCGCGAGCACGCCCGCCGCGAGGAGATGGCTGAGAATTTGCGGCTGTTCTATGTGGCGCTGACCCGCGCTAAACAGCGCTGCTATCTGGTGTGGGGCAAGATCAAAGCGGCGGAAACCGCGCCAGCGGCTTGGCTCCTGCACGGGCCGCCAGTGGTTGGCCCTGCACAAGATCCGCTCGAAGTCACTAAACAGCGCTTCAAGGAGATGACGGCCGAAGCCGTGTTGGGTGATTTGCACACCGCGCTGGCCGGAGCCGGTGATACGGTCGCGGTCGCCCCGTTGCCGTGGGCTGCGGGAGAACGCTATCAACCACCCGCCGTACCTGAACCGGACTTGGCGGCGCGGGTTTTTGCAGGCTCGATGCGTGAATCCTGGCAGGTCGGTAGTTTTACCGCATTGGCGGCGGGGCAGGGTGGCGAATTACCGGATTACGACATGGCCACGGCCGTGCCAGTGGTTGTGGCAACCGCAGAGCCACCGGCCGCAGTTCCTGGCTTGAGCATTTTCGAGTTCCCGCGCGGGGCTAAAGCTGGCACCTGTTTGCACGCGCTGTTCGAGCGCCTGGATTTTACCGAGTACAACCGTGAACCGCTGGAAGCGCTGGTGGAACGGACCTTGAACGGCCATGGATTTGACGCAGCCACCTGGACGCCGGTCGTAGCGGACATGGTGCAACGGGTGCTGGCTACACCGCTGGATCACAGCAACATTTGCCTGGCAGCCGTCGGCTTGGAGCAACGGCTGAACGAGTTGGAATTTTATTATTCGCTCGCCCATCTGCGCCCCGATCATCTGCGGCGGGTGTTGGAACTGCATGGCCAGGACAGCGGCCCCCTTCAGGACATGATCGAGACCTTAGAATTCACGCCCTTGCGCGGTTATATGAAGGGCTACATCGACTTGGTGTTTGAAAGCGGTGGTCGTTTCTACTTGGCCGATTACAAATCCAACTGGTTGGGGGCAGAGGTGGCTGCTTACCGGCGCTCGCGCCTGGATGAGGCGATGGCGCGCGAGTCTTACGGCTTGCAATATTTGATTTACACCGTAGCGCTGCACCGCTATCTGCGGCTGCGGGTGCCCAATTATCACTATGATCGGCATTTCGGCGGGGTTTTCTACTTGTTTTTACGGGGGATGGACCCCGCTTGGGGCGAGGATTATGGGGTGTTTCGTGACCGGCCACCCGCTGAACTGATACGGGCGCTCGATGTGTTGATGGCAACCGGGACGGTGACGGCATGAGCGGCGTCAGTGCGATTCCCAACCTGGCCGATCCGCTGCCGCTGTTACGGGAACAGGGCGTGCTGACCGATCTTGATATCCATTTCGCCCGCTTAATGGGGCGCTTGGCTGGCCCTGTCTCCCCAGAGAATGGGCTAGCGGTTAAGGGCAGGCTGGAGCTGGCGGCGGCACTGGCCAGTCATGCCACCGGCCAGGGTGATATCTGCGTCAATCTCCGGCAATGGACGCGGCGCTGGCAGGCGAGTATGGCGGAAAGCGTCGGCTTTGCCCCACCACCTATCAGTGACTGGCTGGAAGGTTTGCGCGTCAGTCCGGTGGTCGGGCGACCGGGCCAGCGGCAACCACTGATTCTGGATCGGCGGGGCCGATTGTATCTGTACCGCTATTGGGGCTATGAGCAGCAGTTGGCGGCGGATTTGCTTGAGCGCGCGAGTGCCGAGGTCGAGGTGACGGATGAAGCGCGCTTGCAGGCCGATCTCAATCGGCTGTTCCCACGTCCGCCGCAACTGGAGGGACCGGATTGGCAGAAGGTCGCGGCGGCGGTGGCGGCGCTGAAACGGTTGTGCGTGATTTCCGGCGGGCCGGGTACTGGTAAAACCAGCACCGTGTTGCGGATTCTGGCGCTGCTCAGCGGTCAGACCGACCGGCCGTTGCGCATCGCCTTGGCCGCGCCCACCGGCAAGGCGGCAGCGCGTTTGCAGGAGTCAATCCGCGCGGCCAAGCCAGGCTTGGGGCTGGCCTCGGAACACGCTGCGCAAATTCCCGATGAGGCGTCCACGCTGCACCGCTTGTTGGGGAGTCGGCCGGATTCGGTGTATTTCCGCTACAACGCCGACAATCCGCTGCCGCTGGATTTATTGGTGGTCGATGAGGTGTCGATGGTGGGGCTGGCGCTGATGGCCAAGACCCTGGAGGCACTGCCGCCAGAGGCACGGTTGATTCTGCTGGGCGATAAGGATCAATTGGCGTCGGTGGAAGCGGGGTCAGTGCTGGGCGAAATCTGCGCCCGCGCCGGTCGGTTTTCGCCCGCGTTCCAAGCCAAGCTGGTGCAACTGACCGGTGAGAAATTACCGGAGGGTCGGGATGCGGTTTCACCTTTGACCGATGCCATCGTGTTGCTGCGCTACAGCTTCCGCTTTGGGGCAACCAGCGGGATTGGCGCGCTGGCCCGTGCGGTCAATCGGGGCCAATCGGCCGAAGCGGTCGGGTTACTGGCGCAGGGCCGCTATGGCGATATCGGCTGGCGGTTGCTGGCCGATTCGGCGGGATTGCCGGAGCAATTGGCAACACCGGTGGTGGCGGGCTTTGCCCCTTATCTCCATGCGGTGCGAGAACAAGCTGCGCCCAGTGACGTGTTTACGCACTTCAATCGGTTTCGGGTGTTATCGGCGCTGCGCAGCGGGCCGTTTGGGGTTGAAGCCTTGAATCGGCTGTGTGAGACGGTGCTGCACAACCGAGGTTTGCTGGATAGCCGTCAGCCCTGGTATGTGGGTCGGCCGGTGATGATCGTGCGCAATGATTACAACTTGCGGCTGTTCAATGGTGATATCGGCATTGCCTTGCCGGACCCTAATGAGCCGGAGCGGGTGAAGGTGTTTTTCCTGGGCAGTGATGGCTTATTGCGCAGTTTCGCACCGGCGCGTTTGCCGGAGCATGAGACCGTTTACGCGATGACGGTCCACAAAAGTCAGGGGTCGGAATTCGAACGGATTTTGGTGGTGACGCCCAATGAACCCTCGCCGGTCTTAAGTCGAGAACTGATTTATACGGCACTGACCCGTGCGAAAGCTGAGGCGAGTTTTTATGGTGTTCCGGCCGTGTTCGCGGGCGCGGTGGAACGCCGCTTGCAGCGCTCGTCGGGCCTGCGGGATCGGTTGTGGGTGGAACCGGGATCGGGCAGTCGTCTCTAGTACTTACCCATGGCCAGCCGCAGAGACGACCCTATTGGGCTATTTTGCCGATCCTATCTTGAATGCGAGATGGTTTTCTCGGTGACGCCAGTGATTGTCACTGTGCCGTTGGGCGCGACTTTCACTTCGTAGGTACGGACATCTTCACGCTCTTCCTGGAGGAGATGGACTGAATAAGTGCTGGTTGAATTCTGCACGATCCGACTAATTCCGCCGCCACCACGCAGGGAATAGTTCTTATCCACATCGTCCAGAATCGCTTGGTAAACACAAACGGATTGTTTGATTGCGTCCATCTTACAGTTCCTCGTTGCTACGGCGTCGCCGCCTGCTTTTTTCGACGGTGAAAATCCGCTCAGCCAGAAGATCGCCGTCAGCGCAACGGCGAAGGCTATGATCCTGTTTCTGAACGTCATAACGGTTCCCTCATCAGGCAACCCGGCGGACGGGCCACGAGACGATCATCTTGCCTGCTTTGATTTCCTCGGCAGTACGCGGGTAGTGTCTTTTCATCTTGGCGGGCCAGACCGCAGTGAGTAGGACAACGGGGATTTGTAGCGACTGACGCGGCCCCCCTCCAATCGCTGCGATCAAATTTGCGGTCGCCGAAGCCACGTTGGGAGTTGAGTTCAATAAAGCGGTCAGGAGTTCCCAAGCCGTGATATTCCGCAAAGCCTCGCGCCAGGGGTAGGCGTTTTCCTCTCGAAGTTCCATCCCCGATCCCATCACCGACCGTATGTCAACATCGGCGATTCCGTAGCAAGCCGAGGCATTGGTGTTGGTCGTAGGCAGGCAATGCGGCTTACCCACATCCACATGGTCCAGGCCCAGAAGATGGCCGACCTCATGAACGTGGGCGCGCTGCATCACGGACTTGCCTTTGCTATCGGTGCGTTTTTTGTTGAGGTTGGTATCTTTACTGTCATAGAGCGTTGAATGCGAGCCAAACCAGCTTTCACTGGCATGGAGGCGCACCACATCAATGGTGTGATGGTTGCCGGCCGCATTTGCTTCGTTGCCGATCAATTTGAAGCGGCACCAGACGTTCGGGTAATAGGTTTCCCCGGCTTGGGTAAAGGAAAACGCCCCGGCATCGTTGATCAGCCAGAATTTGCCATTCCAGAAGGATTGAGCGGATTGAACGAAATTTGCCTTCCACGCCGTCCATGAGGCGTCGGTCCATTTGATGATTTTGCGCGAGGGTGCGGTGGCGTCGCCATAGTCGTTATAGGTGCCCTCGGCCGCACCCCCTGCGGGGTTGATCTGACGAAAACCCATCCTAAGGGTAAGCGTAAGCTCCGCGTTGTTGTAGGCGTCGCAGACGTCGGTGTTTAGCTCCGCATCGAACCGTTTGAAGGACAGTTTGCTTTTCATCGAAATACACTCTGGTTTGAGGGTTCCCCCATCAGGAGGATCAGTGTGCAGGGAGCGGCGTAACCTTCTCCATGCGAGTTTCGCCTGGTGATCGGCGCTGATTGAACCATCAATTCTCTGGAAATGGTGGTGATCGTGATGGAGGAAGTTATCAAGAATCATACCAGGGCGTTTTGGTCGCACTGATGTTACTAAGAGTAGCGCGGTCAGCGGGAAATGGAATGGTTCAGCGCTTTCAGTCGGGTGATTGGGCTTTCAAGTGGTCAGAATGAACCGGTTACTTTGGCCTACTCAGGTAGGATTGGGCTTGTGACGAGAGGCCAGGGCCAGTGGAGTTGAGCGCCTTAGTCGGCGCACGCCCGATAATTTTCATCCAGCGCCGGGCGCAATACGATCAGCGCGGCGATGCGGCGGGTCATCCAAGTGAATTCCAATGCTTCGTCGGTTTCAAGCGGTCGATTCAGCAGTTCGTATTCTCGGTACGACAGCCATTTTTTCAGCACTTGATAGCCGCCGAGGGTGTAATCCCACACCGGGCGCGGTACGTTTTTCCAGTAGCAATCAGCATTTAGATACACATCCAGCGTTTCCTCACCCAGCGCTGGTTGTTCTGTTCCCGCGAATGGTCGGCTGACCGTGCGCCCCTTGCCGGGCATGGTGACGCCACCCTTGCCGGCATGGCCCCAACTGGCGGTGAGCTTCAAGCGTTCCGGGCTGATGGCGGCCGCTCCGACCGATGTGAGCAAGCCGATAGCGGCCAGTTCCGGGCGTGGCTTGCCCTGGGTGACGCCGGGCAACGGGGTTTCGGTGTCGAGTAGGGCGGCGATTTGGCAGCCCAGTTCGGCGGAAGCCAGCAGACGTTCCCGTGTGGCGGGTAGCGGAATACGCGGCCAGTCTTGTTTCAAGGCTCCGGCGTTGTCAGCGCAATAGGCAGGCGCGTGCAGCACGGCGACGAGGTGATGGAATAGCGTCGGTGGGTCGGATTCGAGGCGGGCGAGGTAGTCAGCGGCAGCTTTGCTGAGGTTGGGTTGATATTCATCGCGCTGGTGAAAGGGCTTGATGTAAACCGGAAAAAGGTTAGCTCCTCGTTCGATAAGATGCCCTGCACCATGTATTTTAGTGACAGTGGGTGGATCGAAATCTCGTCGGAGCTTTTGAGCAGCAGTAAACCAGATGTTTTCTGTAATGACTTGTGGAAAATATTCGCTGCGGTTTCTATCAAGCAACTTGGTTTCTGCTTCCCAATAAAGCCAGCGAGTGTCAAAAGGTCGGTAAGCATAACGGACGATGTTTTCCGGTCGAAAGCCGCGTTTTTTTAACGCTGTACGAGTTGCTTTAGGATCAAAACCGCTGGTTTTCTCCATCAAACTCGGCGCAATCCGGCGTATTTCTTCATCGCTGACGTTTGGATCGAAATAGCGCTGCATCCGTTGTTCCAAAGCTGCCCGGTCAATATCCACCAGCGCTTCATCGCGGCTGGTTTTTACGCCAGGAAAGGAAGCTGGTAGCAAATCCGGTAGCAGCGGCCACGCCAGATAGTGCGCTTCCACTTGCATCGGTGTGAACGGCAAGCCCAATTCGAGCGGTGGTTGCAGCAGTTGGTAATCGGAATCGGGCGGTTGATTGAGGCTTTTCAGCAATTCCTCGCGTTTGAATTTTCCCCACCAATATCGGAAATGAAGCAGGGGAGTATCCGATTGCGGTTTCTTCGCCAGTAAAGCAATGGCGGTTCCGACTTGAATCCCTTCCGGGTTGAATTCGGTGGAAAACACGCTGGGATCGGGCAAGCCTTCGGGTGTCAACTTGCCGGTTTTATATTTATCGCCATTCAGGCAATCAATCCACACCCGGTCGAACTTCTCCAAAAAACGCTCACGCATTCCGGTAAACGATAAGCCGTCCAGCCAGGAATAATTGGAGATAAAGCAAATCACCCCGCGCCCGCTGTGCTCGACAATGTGCCGTTCCGCCATCCGATAAAAACGTACATACAAATCATTCAAACCCTGGCCTTGCGGCGGCGGCGCGCGGCGAGTTTGCCGGTAAGCGCGGGTCAGTTCCTGCTCTTCATCCATCGCCACCCCGGCGAAACCGTTGTAGGGCGGATTGCCGAGAATCACCAGAATTCGCCGTTCCTGCTTCACCGCCCGCGCCGCGTTGTTCTCCGCCATCAACTCCGGGAAATTCAGCGCCAGTTGTGCCATGCGCCGCTTGCCGTCCTCGTCCGGCGGCTGCCAGCCGGTCAGCGCGTTGGTCAGATACACCCCCAGCCGTTCCGCCTGATCGGTGGCGGCGTCCACCTGGAGCGCCGCGCCCCATTGGTGCAGCAACAAGCCCAATTGCAGATGCGCCACCACATACGGCGCGGGCAGCAACTCGAAGCCAAACACTCGCTCCAGCGCCGCCTGCTTCAGTTTCGCCGCCGCCAAACCGCCCAAGCCCTGCTCATCCAGCTTGTCCTTGATGTGGCGCAGCACCTCGGTTAAATACGCACCGGTGCCGCAGCACGGATCAAGGATGAACACCTGCGGATCGGCCAGCCCGTCGGTGATTCCCAGCTCCTCCCTTAACACCGCATCGACCCGCGCCACCATGTAGCGGACGATTTCCGGCGGCGTGTACCAAACGCCCAATTGTTTGCGCAGTTCCGGGTCGAAGGCGTGCAGAAATGGTTCGTAGAAATACTGCACCGCGCCGGTGGCGGCGAACTGGCCGAAAAAGGCCGGGCGATCCACTCGATTCAACACCGCATTGACCCGATCCAGCACCTCCGCCAAACCCAATGGCCGTAGCCGCGAGGGTTGCGCCAGTTGCTCGAACAGCGCATGAATCATCGGCACCCGCAGCGTCCAACTGGCCATCTTCCAATTGAAGGTATCGCGCCGATCCGGCTGCTCCTGATGCCACAGCACCCACGCCGAAAACGCGCCATAGAACAAGGTCTGAATCAGGGTGGAGCGAAAGAAATGCTCGCCATCACTGGCGTCGAAATGCAAGCCCAGCGCATTTTCCAGCGCCGCGCGCAAAGCGGCTAAGGCGGGTAAATCGGGTTGATCCGCCAGCCGCGCTCGCGCATCGCGGGCATAGGAGGCCAGAAACCAGGCCACATCGCGCGGATTATCGAGCGGCGCAGCGCACAGCAACGCCCGCTTGAGAAACTCCAGCAAGCGCTCGCCCTCGGTTTGGGCGAAACTGCACGGTTGCACCAGCCTGGCCCAGAAGGCATCCGCCGAGGTCGCCAGCCGCAGCGTTTCCAACACGGTGGGCTGGCCCAGCCGATCCGTGCCCACCAACAGAAAATCGCGGTAATTAGTGACCAGCACCAGCCGGTATTTCGTCCAGTATTTGCTAACTTGGGCGCTGCTGGCAGTCAACCAACTGTCTTCAGTGACGCTTTTCACTTCCACCGCGCCGCGCTCCGGCAACTGACCCGGCAACGGTTCCGCTTCGCCCTTGGGGATTTGATGGGCGGCGAACAAGCCAACGTCCGGGCTACCGGCTCCGACATTTTTCAACTGCGATACCGCCAGCACCCGTGGTTTGAGCGTCTCGCCGACTGCGTTCAGCAAGTTGATTAGCGGGGGATAAAACGAGGTTTCCTTGACCCCGCCGCCGGTGGCGCGCACCTCAGCCAAGGCGGTGAAATAGCTTTCAGCGGGTGATTTCATGGCGCTGAGGCTGGTGGCTGTGATGGCGCAGCGCCGGTCAGACGTTCAATCTGCCGGTCGTGAATGCCGGAGAAAACCAGCAACGCGGTGATGCCGCCGATCAGCGCCAGAAACATATCCGATTGCGTATCCCACGGATCGCCTTGCGTACCGAGAAACTCATCCGCGCCCTGGCCCAAAATCAGCGCGGCGGCCCATTCGATTAGCTCGTAAGTCGCACTGATTGCCAGAATGATGCACAAAACGATGAACGCCAGCATGTTCCGACCGCGCACAAATTGGCCGCGCACCAGAATTTCCCGCGCTATCAGGGCGGGCACGAAGCCTTGCATGAAGTGGCCGATCTTGTCGTAGGGATTGCGGCTCAGATCGAATAAATCGGCAATATAAAAGCCTAGCGGTACGCGGGCATAGCTGTAAGCACCGCCCAGCATCAGCACCAAGGCATGAACGAAGATTAAAAAATACAATAGGTTAGTCAGGGGATAGCGGTGATAGGTCGCCCACAGCACCGGCAGGGTGATCACCACCGGGAACACCTCCAGCATCCAGGTGGTGCGGTCGAAGGGCTTTAGGCCCGATAGCGTTAGCAGCACCAGCAAAGCAACAGTGGCGAGTATCAGGGTTTGCGAGCGTTGTAAGGGCATCATCGTCCAGGTTTTCCGTGTGGTCCTCGGCAGGTGTCACAGCAATTTCACCCATCCCTACATACTCTAATCAGAATCTGGCGGGAACGCCTAGCGAGAATTGCCGCCTTGGCGTGTGTGGGTCTGCTCTATACAAACGCCTTGTCATTGCAGCAGTCAGGAATTTGCCCCGCTGGCCTCGCACAGCAGCGGTGGCCGGGAACGGGCGACGATAGCACTAGATTGAAACAAAATTTGAACGAACTTTAACGATTTATGTTGTCTAATTAGCTAACGATAATATCGGTCGTATGTCCTCTAATATCACATAGATCATCTACTGGCTGCTCGGTGGTCATAGGGTCACCTCTCAGGCTTTAGACACCTTCACATTCAATGCCCTGGCGTTCGTACTCGATAGCCCCGGCATCACCGATATAACGCCTGCGGGTCAGGATGCTTAGGCAGAGGGGTTTTGCTCGCCGGCTTTCCGGCTTTAGCTCTCCTGCTTCTTCACTGATTCCCAACAACGGCGTCCATTCTCATGCGGATTCGTGAAGCCTTGCCCTTACTGAAAGCGCGGCTCTCCGGTCGCGGTTCCACGAGTCATCTTGCTACCGATGAACCACCGCTGCGTGCCGAGCTGTTCAGCGCCGTACAGATGGAACAGCATGGCAAGCGCTTGGCAGCTTCCCACCCATTGCTGGTCGGACAACTCCCTGATCGACTACTGGCGCGCCTGACCGAAAACGAGCGCGTCCTGACCGAGGTTTGCACGCTGCTAACCGCAGCAGTGACTGCGAAGCAACGAATCGCCCCGGCCGGGGAGTGGTTGCTGGACAATTTTTATCTGATCGAAGAACAAATCCGCACCGCCAAACGCCACCTGCCCAAAGGCTACAGTCGGGAACTGCCCCGTTTGAGCGGTGGGCCGTCGTCCGGGTTGCCGCGTGTGTACGATCTGGCCCTGGAAATCATCGCGCACGGCGACGGTCGGGTAGACCCGGACACCCTGAGTCGCTTTATCGCCGCTTACCAGAGCGTCTCGGTTCTCAAACTCGGCGAATTGTGGGCGGTGCCGATCATGTTGCGGCTGGCGCTGATCGAGAATCTGCGGCGCGCGGCGGCCCGGATCGCTACCAGCGCCACCGACCGCCATCGGGCCGGAGACTGGGCTGATCAGTTGACGGCGATGGTCGAGACAGACCCGAAAAATCTGGTTTTGACCGTGGCCGACATGGCCCGATCCAACCCGTCGTTATCGAGCGCTTTTGTGGCGGAATTGGTGCGACGCTTGCGAGGCCAAAGCGCCACGCTGGCTTTGCCGCTGTCGTGGATCGAGCAGCATCTTGCGGATTTGGGTCTGACCATTGAGCAATCGGTTCAAGCCGAGACCCAGCAACAAGCCGCCAATCAGGTATCGGTCAGCAACAGTATCGGCAGTCTGCGCGCCCTGGGGGCGATGGACTGGCGCGAGTTCGTGGAGACGCTGAGCGCGGTCGAGCATATCTTGCGGGACGATCCGAGCGGCGTTTACGGCAGGATGGATTTCGCAACGCGGGACTGTTACCGGCATATCGTGGAGAAGCTGGCGAGAAACAGCCCGTTAGCCGAAACCGAGGTCGCCCGCCATGCCATCGGCCTGGCCAGGGATCAGGCCGCCCGCTCTCATCGCAGCGACCGGGCCGCGCATGTCGGCTACTACCTCATAGTCACCGCCGGTTTGTCGCAGCTCGAACGCCTGGTGCAGGCCCGTTTTCACCCAGCGGCGGCCTTGATCCGAGCGGGTCGCCAATTTCCTTTAGCGCTGTATCTGGGCGCGATAGTTCTCATGACGGCGGTCTTCACCGGCAGCCTGCTCAGCCAGGCGCGGATTGAAGGGCTGTCGAGTGGAATGCTCGTGCTGCTGGGCCTACTGGCGGTGGTGGCCACCAGCCATCTGGCGGTGGCGCTGACCAATTGGCTGGCAACGCGGCTGGTGTCGCCGCTCACCCTGCCACGGCTGGATTTTTCCAGCGATATTCCACCGACAGCGCGGACTCTGGTGGTCACGCCGACGCTGATTAGCAGCTTTCAGGCCATCGACGACTTACTGGAAGGGCTGGAAGTCCGCTTCCTGGCCAATCAGGATCACCATTTGTATTTTGGCTTGCTAACTGATTTCCGTGATGCGCCACAGGAGACGCTGCCGGAAGATGCGGCGCTGGTCGCGGCAGTCGCACAAGGCATTGCCGCACTGAACGAAAAATACCCACGAGCCAGGGGTGAGGATGCGTTCTTTCTGTTTCACCGAGCACGCCGCTGGAATCCCCAGGAAGGGGTCTGGATGGGCTACGAGCGCAAGCGTGGCAAGCTGGGCGATTTGAACGCCCTCTTGCGAGGCAAGGCTGGAGACCGCTTCTCGCGGGTTGTCGGCGATACGACGATGCTGGAAAACGTCCAGTACGTCATCACGCTGGATACCGATACCCAATTGCCGCGCGATACGGCCCGCGAATTAGTCGGCGTCATGGCGCATCCGCTCAATCGGCCGCATTACGATGAAAGTCAGCAGCGCGTCCGGCAAGGCTACGGCATTTTGCAACCCCGCGTTACCGTGAGCCTGACCGGCATGAACCGCTCCAGATACGCCCGGCTCCACAGCAATGATGCGGGTATTGACCCCTATACACGGGCTGTTTCCGATGTCTATCAGGACTGGTTTCAGGAAGGCTCTTTCATCGGCAAGGGCATCTACGATGTTGATGCCTTCGAACACGCGCTCGCGGGTCGCTTTCCCGAAAATCGCATCCTCAGCCACGATCTGCTGGAAGGTTGTTACGCGCGGTCGGGCCTGTTAAGTGATGTGCAGTTTTATGAAGACTATCCCGTGTCCTACCGCGTGGATGTCAGTCGCCGCCACCGCTGGATTCGCGGGGACTGGCAAATCGCGCACTGGCTGTTGCCCCGCGTGCCCGATCTGGAAGGGCGCTCGTGCAAAAATCCACTGACCGCCTTATCCCGCTGGAAGCTTTTCGACAACCTGCGCCGCAGTGTGGCCCCAGCCGCGTTGACGCTGTTGCTGGTGCTGGGCTGGCTGGTGTTGGCGAGTCCAGTTTTTTGGACGTTGGCCGTGCTCGGTATTCTCTTATTGCCGCCGGCCATTGCCGCGTTTCCGGGGCTGGTGGGCAAACCCGGTGATATCGGCTGGCGCCAGCATCTCAGCACTGCCGCGTGGTCGCTGCTTCAGCAGTTGGCAAATGAGGTTTTCACGCTCGCTTGTTTACCCTATGAAGCGTTTTTCAGCCTGGACGCCATCGGGCGCACCCTGTGGCGGATGGCGTCCAGCGGTCGGGGCTTGTTGGAATGGACACCCTCGACTGATGCAACACACCAGAAGCGGAGCGATCTTGCGGAGTTCTATCGGACGATGGTCAGCGCACCGACGCTGGCGGCGCTGACGACGGCGGGTCTGGCGCTACTCAATCCGGTGGCGCTGGTCGCAGCCGGGCCGGTTCTGCTGTTGTGGTTGCTGGCACCGGGCATCGCCTGGTGGTTGAGCCGTCCCTTGCAGCGCCGTGAAGCACGGCTAAGCGACGAGCAACGGCGGTTCCTGCGAGCGAACGCGCGCAAAATCTGGCGGTTTTTTGAAACCTTCGTCGGGCCGCAGGACTACTGGCTGCCGCCGGATAACTATCAGGAACAGCCGCCTGCCGTCGCCCATCGCACCTCGCCCACCAACATCGGGCTGTCGTTGCTGGCGAATTTATCGGCCTACGATTTCGGCTACCTCACCGCCGGGCAACTGGCCGAGCGAACCGCTTGCACGCTGCGCACGATGGCGGGCCTGGAGCAGTATCGCGGCCATTTCTACAACTGGTACGACACCCAATCGCTCAAGCCGCTGTACCCGATCTACATCTCAGCGGTGGACAGCGGCAACCTGGCCGGTCACTTGCTGATTTTGCAGTCTGGATTGCGTGCGCTATCGGACGACCCCATTATCGGAGTCCGCTGGGTTGATGGCTTGCAAGACACCTTCGGGATGCTGGCGGAGGCACTGAAACAAAAGTTGCCGCTGCCCCTCAAGCAATTCCAGCAAGCTTTGGAACGGGCTGCTTCAGAGCGCCCCGGCACACTGGTTGCCGTGCACCAGCTTCTCCAACAGCTCACCGCCGCCGCTGAACAAGGCGCTGGCGAGGTAGAGAAGAATGCCGACAAAACAGCGTGGGAATGGGCGCAAGCCCTGGCCCAGCAATGTCGGAGCGCGTTGGATGAACTGCTGTTTCTCGCGCCGTGGCTCACGCTGCCGCCTCCGCCGGACAGCGGGTTGACGGGGTTCCTGGTAAGCGGCGCTCTGCCGACCTTGCGGCAACTGGCCCAACTGGACGCGGAATCGGCGGCGCTGTTGGAGCAGCGGCCCGGATTATCGCCAGCGGTGGCGTCAGCGGCGCGCAAGTGGCTGATTGAGACAGGGCCAGCCTTTCAGATCGCCCGCCGCCATGCCTGCGAGCGCCTTGCCGCTATCGAGCAGTTGGCGCTACACGCCGGCGAAATGGCGCAAATGGATTACGATTTTTTGTACGATCCAGCGCAGCACCTGCTGGCGATTGGCTACAACTACAGCGACCGACGGCGGGATGTCAGCTACTACGACCTGCTGGCGTCGGAAGTTCGGTTGGGTGTTTTCACAGCCATTGCACAAGGCCAGTTGCCCCAAGAAAGTTGGTTTGCCCTGGGGCGGCTGTTGAGCGTCGAAGCGGGCGAACCGACGCTGATTTCCTGGAGCGGCTCGATGTTCGAGTACCTGATGCCGCTGCTGGTGATGCCCACCGATGACCACACCTTGCTCGATCAGACTTATCGGGGCGTGGTGGCCCGCCAAATCGAGTACGGTCGGCAGCGCGGTGTGCCCTGGGGGATTTCGGAATCCGGCTACAACGCGGTGGATGCCCAACTCAACTACCAATATCACGCTTTTGGCGTACCGGGTTTGGGCTTGAAGCGCGGGTTAGCCAGTGACCTGGTGGTTGCCCCTTATGCCAGCGCGCTGGCGCTGATGGTCGATCCTGAAGCCGCCTGCGCCAATTTACAGCACTTGGCCGCCGCCGGTTTTACCGGCCCATACGGCTTCTACGAGGCCATCGATTACACGCCGTCCCGGTTACCGCGCGGCCAACATCACGCCGTGGTGCGGTCATATATGGCCCACCATCAAGGCATGAGCTTTTTGGCGCTCGCCTATCTGTTACTGGATCGGCCGATGCAAAAACGCTTTGCTGCGACGCCGCAATTTCAGGCGACCGCGCTGCTGTTGCAGGAGCGCCTTCCTAAAACCATCGCGTTCCACACCCGCACCACCGGCGAATTGACCGACAGTCGGCTTATCGCGGGTGGCCCGGAGGATTCAGTGCGGGTGTTTACTACACCCAACACCCCATTCCCCGAAGTGCAGTTGTTATCCAACGGCCGTTACCATGTGATGGTGACCAATGCAGGCGGCGGTTACAGCCGCTGGAAGGAGTTAGCCCTCACTCGCTGGCGGGAAGACACCACCCGCGACCATTGGGGCACCTTCTGTTACCTGCGCGATCTGGACAGCGGCGAATTTTGGTCCACCGCTTTTCAGCCGACCCTCAAGCAACCCGACAGCTACGAAGCGATTTTTACCGAGGGCCGCGCCGAATTCCGCCGCCGCGATCATGGCATTGAGTCCTACACCGAAATTGCGGTGTCGCCAGAAGACGATATCGAACTGCGGCGGATTCGTCTTGGCAATCGATCCCGCACCCGTCGGGTCATTGAGATCACCAGCTATTCCGAGTTAGTGCTAGCCACATCGGCCGCCGATGCGCTGCATCCGGCTTTTAGCAATCTGTTTGCGCAGACCGAAATCCTGCACCCGCATCCGGCGATTCTGTGCACGCGCCGACCCCGTTCCCGCGAGGAGCAGCCGCCGTGGCTGTTTTCCCTGATGGTGGTGCGCGGCGAGACGGTAGCGAGCGTGTCGTATGAAACCGACCGAATGCAGTTTATCGGGCGCGGCCGCACCGTGGCCGAACCGCAAGCCTTACTGGAACCGGAGGCGCTCTCCGGCAGCGCTGGCTCGGTGCTCGATCCCATCGCCGCCATCCGCTATCGGATCACGCTCGATCCCGATCAAACCGCGACGGTGGATTTGGTGTGTGGGGCGTGCGACACCCGCGAGCTGGCCTGGAATCTGATCGGCAAATATCAGGATCAGCGGCTGGCGGATCGGGTGTTTGAACTGGCCTGGACCCATGCGCAGGTGGTGCTGCGTCAGCTCGACGCCACCCAGGCCGAGGCTCGACTGTACGCCCATCTGGCCAGTTCCGTGCTATACGCCAACGCTTCGTTACGCGCTGAGGCGGGCGTCATCAGTCAGAACCGGCGCGGCCAATCCGCACTGTGGGCCTATGGGATTTCCGGTGATGTGCCGATTGTGTTGTTGCAGATTGGGGATGCGACCCACATCGAACTGGTGCGCCAGTTGGTGCGGGCGCACGCCTACTGGCGTTTGAAGGGTCTGACCGTGGATCTGGTGATCTGGAACGAGGATCGCGTGGGCTACCGGCAATCGCTTCAGGAGCAAATCGTGGGCCTGATTACCGCCGGTGATGAGGCGCATATGATCGACCGACCCGGCGGCATTTTTGTACGTGCCGCCGAGCAAATCTCGCACGAGGATCGCATCCTGTTCCAGACGGTGGCTCGCGCCATTCTCAGCGACGGCCGGGGCACGCTAGCCGAGCAAATCAATCAGCGCGTGCTCCCCTATAAACACCCGCCCGTGCTTCATCCGACCCGTATCCATCAGGCCGAAACACCCATTGAGACGCCACGCCGCGAGTTGGCGTTCCGCAACGGATTAGGTGGTTTCTCCCCAGATGGTCAGGAATATGTCATCACCACTACGCCAGAGAACGTGACGCCCGCACCGTGGGCCAACGTGCTGGCGAACCGGCAATTCGGTACGGTGGTCTCGGAAAGCGGCGGAGCGTACACCTGGAGCGAAAACGCCCACATGTTTCGCCTCACCCCTTGGCGCAATGACCCGGTGACCGACGCCAGCGGCGAGGCATTTTATTTGCGCGATCAAGAAAGCGGTCATTACTGGTCACCCACGCCACTGCCCCGGCGCGGTGTCGGGCCTTACACCAGTCGGCACGGCTTCGGTTACAGCGTCTTCGAGCATACGGAAGGCGGCATCCGTTCGGAATTGTGGATGTATGTGGCCATCGACGCGCCGATCAAATTCTGGGCGCTGAAGGTGCATAACATCTCGACTGAACCGCGTCGGCTATCGGCGACCGGCTATATCGAGTGGGTGCTCGGCGACCTGCGGCCCAAGTCGATCCCCTATGTCATCACTGAAATCGATGCCGACAGCGGTGCGCTGTTCGCACGTAATCCCTACAACAGCGAATTTGCGGATCGGATTGCGTTTTTCGATGTAGACGACCCGACGCGAACCGTCAGTGGTGACCGGGTAGAATTTTTCGGTCGTAACGGTCGGCCTGACCAGCCAGCCGCACTGGGCTGGGCGCGACTATCCGGCCGGGTCGGCTCTGCCCTCGACCCCTGCGCCGCCATCCAGGTGGTGGTCGATCTCGACCCTGGCGAGGAACGCGAAATCGTGTTCAGGCTTGGGGTGGCTGGTCGGCATGGTGCGGAGGACGCCCGGACGCTGGTGCATCGTTATCGCGGCGTGGCGGCCGCCCATTCTGCCCTGGACGCCGTGCGGACTTACTGGCGTCATACCCTCGGCGCGGTGCGGGTGGAAACCCCCGACCCGTCGCTTGACGTATTGACCAACGGCTGGCTGGTCTACCAAATTCTGGCCTGTCGGCTGTGGGCGCGCAGCGGATACTATCAGTCCGGCGGCGCGTTCGGTTTCCGCGATCAGTTGCAGGATGTGATGGCGCTGGTTCATACCCAGCCGACGCTGTTGCGCGAGCAATTACTGCTGTGCGCGGCGCATCAGTTTGGGGAAGGTGACGTGCAGCATTGGTGGCATCCCCCGTCGAACCGGGGCGTGCGCACCCGCTGTTCCGACGATTATCTGTGGCTGCCGCTGGCCACAGCCCGTTACGTGCTGACGACCGGTGATTGCGAGGTATTGGATGAGCCAGTCGCCTTTCTGGAGGGTCGTCCGGTGCCGGTCGGGGAGGATTCCTATTACGACCTGCCCCAGCAATCCCAGGAAACCGCGAGTCTGTACCAGCACTGTACACGCGCTATCTTGCGCGGTCTGGCCTTGCTCAGTCCACGCGGGTTGCCGCTGATGGGCGCGGGCGACTGGAACGACGGCATGAATCTGGTCGGCATCCACGGCAAAGGCGAAAGCATCTGGCTGGGCTTTTTCCTGTACGACGTGCTGTTGCGCTTTAGCGAAGTCGCCGCCTTGTACGGTGATCGACCCTTCGTCGAACAGTGCCGTGAGCACGCGGATCGTCTGCGCCAAGCGATTCAGGAACAGGGGTGGGATGGGGCATGGTATCGCCGCGCCTATTTCGATGACGGGACGCCGCTGGGTTCCGCCAGCAACGTCGAATGTCAAATCGATTCGATCTCGCAAAGCTGGGCGGTGCTCTCCGGCGCCAGCGATGGTGCTCGCGCTCGCCTGGCTATGGACTCGCTGGACGCGCGGCTGGTGCGGCGGGATAAAGGGCTGATTCAATTGCTCGATCCACCGTTCGACAGCTCGGAGTTGAATCCCGGCTATATCAAGGGTTACGTGCCCGGCGTGCGGGAGAACGGCGGTCAATACACCCACAGCGCGGTATGGGCGACGATGGCCTTCGCCGCGCTGGGTGACCACCAGCGTGCTTGGGAGCTGTTAGGTCTGATCAATCCGATCCACCATGCCCTGACGCCCGAAGCCGTGAAAACCTACAAGGTCGAGCCTTATGTGGTGGCGGCCGATGTGTATGGGGTAGCGCCGCATATCGGCCGGGGCGGCTGGAGCTGGTATACCGGATCAGCGGGCTGGCTGTATCGGCTGATCGTGGAATCGTTGCTGGGCTTGCGGCTAGACGTGGATGTGTTGCATCTCGCGCCCTGCCTGCCCGCGGACTGGTCGGGATTCAAAGTGCATTACCGCTATCGGCAGACGGGCTACGCGATCACGGTCGCGCAAAGCGCCACCGGCGAGGGCGGAATGCAGGTGACCGTGGACGGGGTAGCACAGCCTGAACCGGTGATCCGCTTGCTGGATGACGGTCGGGAACACGCGGTGGAGGTCGAGATTTCGGAGAGGGTTGCGTTGGATTAGCGCAGAGTTATTTTGTTCGTACGATCATTTGTCTATCATACTGCTTACATAGCGTGGTTACCCTGATATTGCAGAACCACGCTTGACTTCAGTGTCTTACCTCCCTATAGTTCCGCGTCTTTGCAGCCCGGATTTTTGACAGCGCCCGCCCGCTGCCGGGTTCACCGAATTTCAAAGCGTATTGGAGTAGGGGCCAATGGCCACAATCAATCAGTTGGTGCGCAAGCCGCGTTCCAGCAAAAAAGCCAAAAGCAACGTGCCGGCGCTGGAAAGCTGTCCGCAGAAGCGCGGTGTGTGTACCCGCGTCTACACCACGACGCCGAAGAAGCCCAACTCGGCGCTGCGCAAGGTCGCGCGTGTCCGCCTGACCAACGGCCAGGAAGTGACCAGCTACATCGGCGGTGAAGGCCACAATCTGCAAGAGCACTCGGTAGTGCTGATTCGTGGCGGCCGCGTCAAGGATCTACCTGGTGTGCGTTACCACATTGTGCGCGGTAGCTTGGATACCTCCGGTATCGTCAAGCGGCGTCAGGCCCGCTCCAAGTATGGCGCCAAGCGGCCCAAATCCTAAATATCGCCTTATTCGCGTTAGTAGCAGATCGAGACGGTTATGCCCAGAAGAAGAGAAGTCCCCAAGCGCATCATCCTCCCCGATCCCAAGCACGGGAGCGAAATGCTGGCCAAGTTCGTCAATATGGTCATGGAGCGCGGCAAGAAATCCGTGGCTGAAAGTATCGTCTACGGTGCGCTGGATGTCATGGCCGAGAAGGGCAAGGAAAACCCCATGGAGACGCTGGAGCAGGCGCTCGATAATGTGCGGCCGGTCGTCGAGGTGAAATCTCGCCGGGTCGGTGGCGCGACTTATCAGGTGCCTATCGAAGTCCGCTCGATTCGCCGTAACACCCTGGCGATGCGCTGGCTGATCGACGCTTCCCGTAAGCGTGGCGAAAAATCCATGGCCCGGCGTCTGGCCGGTGAGTTGCTGGATGCCGCGGACAGTCGCGGCGCCGCCGTCAAGAAGCGCGAGGACGTGCATCGCATGGCGGAAGCCAATAAGGCTTTCGCCCATTATCGCTGGTAAGTTTGGTTCGTAAGGAATAAAGAGTCGTGGCCCGTAAAACCCCCATCGAGCGCTACCGAAACCTCGGTATCATGGCTCACATTGATGCCGGCAAGACCACAGTGAGCGAGCGCATCCTGTTCTATACGGGCGTCTCCCACAAGCTGGGCGAAGTGCATGATGGCGCAGCCACGATGGATTGGATGGTGCAGGAGCAAGAGCGCGGCATCACCATTACCTCTGCGGCGACGACCTGCTTTTGGGACGGCATGGCGGGCCAGTTTGACGAGCATCGCGTCAACATTATCGATACCCCTGGCCACGTCGATTTCACCATTGAAGTCGAGCGTTCATTGCGGGTATTGGATGGCGCGTGCGCGGTATTTTGCGCAGTCGGCGGTGTGGAACCACAATCGGAAACCGTTTGGCGGCAAGCCAATAAATACGGTGTGCCACGTCTGGCGTTCATCAATAAGATGGATCGTGCCGGAGCTGATTTTCTGCGTGTGGTCGGCCAGATTGAAAGCCGTTTGGGCGCCAAGCCGGTGCCGATCCAGCTTCCTATCGGGGCTGAAGACCAGTTCAGGGGCTTGGTCGATCTGGTGAAGATGCAAGGCGTCAATTGGGACGAGGAAAGCCTCGGCATGAAGTTCGAATATGTCGAGATTCCCGCCAATTTGCGTGCCGATTGCGAAGCATGGCGCGAGAAGATGGTCGAAGCTGCCGCTGAAGCCTCCGACGAGTTAATGGATAAATATCTCGAAGGTCACACCCTGACCGAGGAAGAGATTTACGCCGGGATTCGCGCCCGCACCCTCAAAGGTGAGATTGTGCCGGCGTTGTGCGGCTCCGCGTTCAAGAATAAGGGCGTGCAGGCGATGCTGGATGCGGTGATCCGCTATTTGCCTTCACCTATCGACAAGCCGCCGGTTACAGGGGTGCTGGATGATGCCGCCGAGAGCGAAGGCGAGCGCCCAGCGAGTGATAATTCGCCGTTTGCCGCACTGGCATTCAAGATCGCAACCGATCCCTTCGTCGGTACCCTGACCTTCATCCGCTGCTATTCCGGCGTGGTCAATTCCGGCGATTCCGTTTATAACCCGGTCAAGAGCCGGCGCGAGCGCATCGGTCGGCTGGTACAGATGCACGCCAACAGCCGTGAGGAAATCAAGGAAATTCGTGCGGGCGATATCGCTGCTTGCGTTGGGCTGAAAGATGTCACCACCGGTGATACCCTGTGCGATCCCGATAAGATCATCACCTTGGAGCGGATGGAATTCCCTGAGCCGGTGATCTCTGTGGCGGTGGAACCCAAGACCAAGGCCGACCAGGAAAGAATGGGCGTTGCCCTGAGCAAATTGGCGCAAGAAGATCCCTCTTTCCGAGTGCATACCGATCAGGAATCAGGCCAGACTATCATTTCTGGCATGGGCGAGTTGCATCTGGAAATCATCGTAGATCGGCTCAAGCGTGAGTTCAAAGTCGATGCTAATGTCGGCAAGCCGCGTGTTGCCTATCGTGAAACGATCCGCAAGGCAGTGGAACAAGAAGGTAAATTCGTGCGCCAGTCCGGCGGTCGCGGTCAGTATGGTCATGTCTGGCTGAAACTTGAGCCGCGCGAGCCGGGGGCAGGGTACGAGTTCGTCAATGCCATCGTCGGTGGCGTGGTTCCCAGAGAATACGTTCCAGCCGTTGACAAAGGCGTGCAGGAACAGATGGAAAAGGGTGTGCTGGCGGGCTATCCCGTGGTGGATGTCAAGGTCACGATCTTCGACGGCTCTTACCATGAGGTCGATTCCAGTGAAATGGCCTTCAAGATCGCGGGATCAATCGGCTTTAAGGAAGGTGCTCACAAGGCGGGCGCGATCCTGTTGGAACCCATCATGAAAGTGGAAGTCGTCACTCCCGAAGACTACATGGGCGATGTCATGGGTGATCTGAATCGTCGGCGTGGCATCTTGCAGGGTATGGACGATTCGCCATCGGGCAAGGTCATCCGCGCCGAAGTGCCGCTCGCGGAAATGTTCGGCTATGCCACCGATCTGCGTTCGGCCACTCAGGGCCGCGCGACCTATTCCATGGAATTTGCAAAATACAACGAAGCCCCTGCTACCATCGCCGAAGCAGTGGTCAAGAAAGCATCCTGAAATTTTTGCTGAATATCTGTTTTGGTTGGAGTGAGTACGGTGTCCAAAGAAAAGTTTGAGCGAACGAAGCCGCATGTCAATGTAGGGACGATAGGGCATGTA